>Ga0307379_10002730_pt1 | contig 25940 bp, 20 predicted proteins | sample UN2MG_FD_202237 | JGI IMG/M metagenome (GOLD analysis project Ga0307379, IMG submission 202237) | Soil microbial communities from Risofladan, Vaasa, Finland - UN-2 | ecosystem: Environmental > Terrestrial > Soil > Coastal area > Acid sulfate soil | place: Finland: Risofladan, Vaasa | collected...
ATCTCTTTCATGCCAGAGGGGAATATTCTCCATAGCAGCCAATGAATTCCCCCTTACTACCCTTGCCAATCCTGAGAGCTGTTCTGATGTAATGGGATTCCTTTTGTGAGGCATTGCAGAAGAACCCTTTTGTCCTTTTGAAAAGAATTCCTCTGCCTCTCTTACTTCTGTTCGCTGCAAATGTCTTATCTCTGTTGCAAATTTATCAATAGAGCTGGATATTATAGCAAGTGTAGAAAGATATTCTGCATGTCTATCTCTTTGAATTATCTGAGTAGATACAGGAGCCGGCTTTAAGCCGCATTTTTTGCAGACATACTCCTCTACAAAGGGTGGTATTTGGGCAAAGGTTCCTACTGCACCAGAAATCTTACCATAACTTATTATCTCTTTTGCCCTCTCCATCCTATGAAGATTTCTTTTAATCTCTTCATACCACATGGCCAGTTTTAATCCAAATGTAGTCGGCTCAGCATGTATTCCGTGTGAACGACCTATCATTAAAGTCTTCTTGAACTCAATGGCTCTCTTTTTTAAAACATCTAAAAGGTTCTTTAGATCATTTATAATAATATCAGAAGCCTCCCTCATCAAAAGTGCAAGGGATGTATCCAGTATATCTGATGAGGTCATACCAAGATGAATATATCTCGAGTCTTCTCCCACATGCTCTGCAACATTTGTCAAAAAGGCAATGACATCATGCTTTGTCTTCTTCTCAATTTTATCAATCCTCTCCTCATCAAATCTTGCTTTGCTTTTGATATTTTTTAATGCCTCTTTAGGAATCAAGCTATTATTAGCCATGGCTTCACACGCCAGGATTTCTATCAATAGCCATTTTTCATATTTATTTCTTCTTTCCCATATTTTACTCATCTCTGGTCTGGAGTATCTTGGTATCAAGCTCAATCTCCTCTTAAATTTTTTCTATTTTATTAAATTGGAATAAAATAGGACTGTACACGAGATTATTCTTTCAACATCAACTGTACTTATCAATAATTCTCTTCACAATCCCAGATGTCGAGTACCCTTTAATAAAGGGGACTATTTCAACTTTCCCTCCATAACCCTCGACGATGTTCTTTCCAACCACCTCGTCAACTTTGTAATCTCCACCCTTTACCAAGATATCAGGCCTTAATTCCCTTATAAGATTCTCGGGCGTAAGATCAGAGAAGAGGATTATATAATCAACTGAGTGCAAAGCAGCTAAAATATTAGCTCTTTCATCTTGAGCTATTAAAGGCCTCCTAGGGCCTTTTAATTCCCTTACAGAATCATCATCATTTAAACCAAGAACTAATAAATCCCCATATTCTTTTGCCTTTTCAAGATATTTTATATGTCCCATATGGAGAATATCAAAACATCCATTGGTAAAAACTATCTTCTTTCTTTTTGTCTTTTCAGAGCTCAAAATATATTTTAATTCTTTCAACTCTAAAATCTTTCTCCCTGTTAAAAAAGTATTCTCTTTTAAAAAATGTTCTATCTCTTCCCTCTTTACTATAGAAGTACCAACCTTACCAACAACAATTCCAGCTCCGATATTGGCAAATCTTGATGCCTCTAATCTAGAGGCACCAGAAAAAAGGGCTAATCCAAAAAGACCAATAGCCGTATCCCCTGCTCCTGTAACATCATACACATCCCTGGCTTCAGTGGGTATATGAAATATCCCCCCTTCTTTTTCAAAAAGAGACATTCCTTCTCTCCCTCTTGTCACTAAGATGGCATCATTTTTATACCTTTCGGAAATTAATCTGGCAGCTCTCTCAAGATTGCTATTATTTGTTATCTTGATATTTGAGGCCTTTTCCAGCTCTGACTTATTGGGAGTCAAAACATTTATTTCTTTATATTTGGAATAATCATCACCTTTTGGATCAGCAACAACTATCTTGCCCCTTCTTTTAGCCTCTTTTACCAAAAAACTAAGAACGTTTTTTGTCAAAACCCCCTTTAAATAATCAGAACAGATAATACCATCAACATCATCTATTGTCTCTTTCAGATAATCGCATATCTTTTTTTCTATATCTTCTGTTAACAGGTTTTTATTTTCTTTATCGATTCTTAGAATCTGCTGGCTATGGGCAATAATTCTTGTTTTATTAGTAGTAGGCCTCCCTGTATCCATTATTACGCCATCATAATTAATTCCTTTTTCCTTTAATAATTCTTTAATTCTTTCTCCTTTTCTGTCATTTCCTACAGCACCCACCATATAGACACTGCATCCCAAACTGGCCAGATTGTTAGCAACATTTGCAGCTCCCCCTAAGGCATCATTATCTGACCTCCATTCCAAAACCTGTACTGGAGCCTCTGGAGATATCCTTTCTACATCACCCCATATAAATTCATCATATATAATATCACCTATAACAAGTATCTTCAGTTTCTCAATATTATTTAATATGCTATCAAAAGAATCACTCAATTTATTTACCTCTACTTATTAAGCCTTTTTTCTATCTCTTCACAGATTATATGACCTATTGTTATATGAGCCTCTTGAATTCTTGGAGTATTATTTGATGGAATAAGAATAGAAATATCTACTATATCTTTTACTTTTCCACCATCTTTTCCTAAAAATCCTATTGTAGTTGCACCTAAATCTTTAGCAATCTTAAAGGCATAAATCAGGTTTTCTGATAGACCGCTGGTGCTGAGCCCCAAAACTATATCCCCTTCTTCTGCTAAAGCTTCTATCTGTCTCCCAAATATTTTATCAAAACTGTAATCATTTCCAATAGCAGTCAGGGTAGAAGTATTCGTGGTAAGGGCAATGGCTGGAATGGCCTTTCTTTCTAATTTAAATCTTCCAACTAATTCAGCTACAAGATGCTGGGCGTCTGCCGCACTTCCTCCATTCCCCATAATTAATATCTTTTTCTTTTTTCTTATTGCATCAACAATCAATTCGATTATTTTTTCTATCTTGCTGCAGAGAGTATCAGCAATCTTAATTGTAATCTCAGAGCTCTCTATAAGAGCCTCTTTAAGAGCCTCTTTCGCTTTGCTCATTGCCTTATCTTTTGAACCTCCACTATTTTTTATCTGAAAATTAATAAATCTTTTTTTATTTATTATAACATGAGCAGATTCATTTATCCCAATTATCTTTCAGCTCTTATCAACCTCTTAGTTATCTATTTTTATTATTAAATTTTCTCTTCAAAATACTGTAAAGTCTCTTTCATCCCTTGATTAAATTCTATTTTTGGCTCCCACCCCAGCAGTTCTTTTGCTTTAGTTATATCAGGTCTTCTTATTTTAGGATCATCTTCTGGCAAAGGTCTCTTTACTATCTTGCTTTTACTTCCTGTAATCTTTATAATATTTTTGGCTAATTCTAATATTGTCATTTCTGTAGGATTACCTAAATTGATGGCCCCAGTTGCATCTGATATTATAAATCGATATATTCCTTCTATTAAATCAGATATATAACAAAAACTCCTTGTTTGAGAACCATCTCCGAATACAGTGAGATCTTCTCTCTTCAATGCCTGATGGAGAAAGGTTGGTATGGCCCTCCCGTCATCGATTCGCATTCTAGGCCCATAGGTATTAAAAATTCTCACTATTTTTGTCTTAATACCATGGTAGCGATGATATGCCATAGTAAGGGCTTCTGCAAAGCGTTTTGCTTCATCATAGACCCCTCTCGGACCCAATTGATTTACATTTCCCCAATAATCTTCACTTTGAGGATGTACTAAAGGATCCCCATAGACCTCCGAAGTGGAAGCCAAAAGAAAAGTTGCATTCTTTTCTTTTGCAAGACCAAGGGCCTTATGGGTACCGAGAGAACCAACCTTTAATGTCTGGATAGGAAGTTTGAGATAATCTATGGGACTTGCTGGAGAGGCAAAATGTAAAATAAAATCGATTTTTCCTTCAATAAATATATAGTTCGTTACATCGTGCTTTATAAATAGAAATCTTTCATCTCTAATATGATTAATATTGGATATATTACCTGTAGAAAGGTTATCCATACAGATAACCTCATTTCCTTTTGATAAAAGGTAATCGCAGAGATGAGAACCAATAAACCCTGCACCTCCTGTAATTAACACCCTTTTTTTAGGCTTTTTTTGTTTTTCCACGGTTAGGCCTGCCAATGCTATAATATTCAAACCCTAATCTTTTCTTTTTCTCTGGGTCGTATATATTTCTTCCGTCAAATATTACCGGTTTCTTCATAACCTTTTTTATCTTTTCTAGGTTAAGCTGTTTAAATTCCCTCCATTCTGTAACAATAACGAGAGCATCAGCATTCTCTGCAACCTCGTATGAACTCTCACAATATTCTATTTCTGGCAAGATCTTTTTAGTATTTTCTATTGCGGCAGGATCATAGGTCTTTATATGCGCCTCTTCTTTTAAAAGAAGTTTAATAATTTCAATAGATTTTGCATCTCTAATATCATCAGTATCAGGCTTAAAAGATAATCCTAAAATGCCTATTGTCTTACCCCTGACATTCTTCATCTTTGATTTTATCAAATCTACCAAGTATGCTGCTCTGCTCTTATTTATTTCAATAACTTTCTTTAACAGATCGAACTCATATCCTAATTTAGAAGCGGTATGGACTAAAGATTCTGAGTCTTTTGGAAAACATGAACCACCAAAACCCAGACCCGCATTTAAAAATTCTGATCCAATCCTTGCATCATATCCCATTCCTTTAGCAACATCCATGACATTTGCTCCAGCCTTTTCGCAGATATTAGCAATAGCATTAATAAAAGAAATCTTTGTAGCTAAGAAGGCATTAGAGGCATATTTTATCATCTCTGCACTATAAACATCTGTTATTAACATAGGTCTTTCAAGAGGAGCATAGAGTTCTAATAGTTTCATAGCTACATCCTTACTGGGGGCTCCTATCACTATTCTTTCAGGCTCAAGAGTATCTTTAATGGCCGACCCTTCTCTTAAAAATTCTGGATTAGATACAACATCAAAGTCTACATCTCTTTTCATATTTACTTTAATGATATCATTTACAAAATCACCTGTTCCAACAGGAACCGTACTTTTATTAACAATAACCTTATATTTATCTATATATCTTGCAATCCCCTTTGCTACGGATTCCACATAAGAAAGATCTGTTTCTCCATTATCCTTTGGAGGAGTGTTGACGCAGATAAATATGACCTCTGATTTTTTAACCCCGTCTTCTAAATTTGTAGTGAATGATAATCTCTTATCTTCCATATTACGAGTTACCATTTCCTCAAGGCCAGGTTCATAAATAGGCATCATTCCCTTTTTTAACATTTCTATCTTTTCTTTTATACTATCAACACAGATAACCTCATTACCTAGATCGGCAAATACTGCACCAGTTACCAATCCTACATATCCAACCCCAATCACGCAGATATTCATCTCAATACCTCCTTAATTCTTTTTAGAAAAAAATCTGACGGTATTTTCTAATCCTTTTCTGAATCCTATCTTTGGCTTATATCCTAATAAATTCTTAGCCTTTGATATGTCCGCTATAGAATCCCTAACATCCCCTTTTCTCGGTTCACTATAGATTGGATTAACATCTCTATTCAGAATATCTCCAATTTCCTTGACTAATTCATTAATGGTTATCTTTTCTCCACATGCTATATTAAAAACCTCTCCAAGAATTCCATTTTTTTTCAAAGCCTGAAGGTTTGCATTCACCACATTGTCTATATATGTAAAATCTCTTGTCTGTTCACCATCACCATATACAGTAGGTTTATTGTTATTTAATACCATCTTTATAAATTTTGGTATGACTGCTGCATATTGAGAATCTGGATCCTGCCGAGGTCCAAAGACATTGAAATATCTTAAAATCACGGTCTCTAAACCATAGAGATATTTAAAAACCTTACAATAATCCTCACCAGCTAATTTTGAAACAGCATACGGCGATAAGGGATTAGTCTCCATTGCCTCGTTTTTGGGAAGCTTTGGTGAATCACCATAAGTTGAGGAAGAGCTGGCGTATATAACCCTTTTAACACCACTGCTCTTTGCAGCATTTAAAATGTTTAGTGTTCCTATAATATTTACTTCTGAAGTAGTGATAGTATCTTCGACTGAACGAAATACAGAAGTCAATGCACCCAAATGAAATATATAATCAACATCCTTAACACTATTATCTACTGTTTTTCTATCTCTTAAGTCTCCTTTAATTATTTCCAGGGAGTTTTTATTGTTATATTTTTTTAAAATATCATCTATATTTTCCATCTTTCCCGTACTAAAGTTATCCAGTATTTTTACTCTCTTTCCTTTCTTAGCTAATGCTTCAACAATATGAGAACCTATGAAGCCTGCACCACCTGTAACTAAAAATTTCTCTTCCATTCACTATTCACTAAATTTAAAGGGTTACTATTTTATCTCTATGATTATTTACATTTTTAGTAGCATTACGGGTATCTACGACTAAATTTGAATGTTTTACAATCCAACTATAATCGTAAATGCTATGATCTGTTACGATAACCAAACAATCAGAATCTTTTAATTTTTTAGTATTGAGCTCTACAAACTCTATTCTGTCATTATAATCATCTAGCTTTTGAATATATGGATCGTTAAAAGAGACACGAGCTCCTTTCTCCAGTAATATATTAATAATATCGAGGGCTGGTGATTCCCTGATATCATTTATATCCTTTTTATAGGTTACTCCCAATACGATTATCCTTGCACCATTAATACTCTTTTTTTGGTTATTAAGTACGTCCTGGATCTTATCAATAACATAGAAGGGCATATTTGTATTGATTTCGCTAGCCAATTCTATAAATCTTGCCTTGTAATTAAGGGTTTTTAGTTTCCATGAAAGATAATGTGGGTCTATGGGTATGCAGTGCCCTCCTAATCCTGGACCAGGGTAAAAAGGCATAAATCCAAAGGGTTTTGTAGCAGCAGCTTCGATAACCTCCCAAACATTGATCTTCAGACGATCGCACATAAGAACAACTTCATTAACTAAGGCAATATTCACTGCCCTAAAGGTATTCTCCAATAATTTCACCATTTCAGCACTCCTGGAAGAACTTACAGAAATTACATTATCAATTACCTTTTGATATAATACTTTAGCCACATGAGTACATCTGTCGGTTATACCTCCAATGATTTTTGGTGTATTTTTAGTTGTATATTGCTTATTTCCTGGATCTACCCTTTCTGGAGAAAAAGCCAGGAAAAAATCCTCTCCTACTTTTAATCCAGAGGATTTTAACTCTGGTAAAATTATTTCATTTGTCGTCCCAGGATATGTAGTACTTTCAAGAACAACCAATTGGCCTTTATGTAAATATTTTAAGACCTCCTTTGTCGCAGAAACGATATGGGATATATCTGGGTCTTTGGTTTTTCTTAATGGTGTTGGAACACAAATACTCACTGTATCTAAAGAAGCTAATTTTGAAAAATCATTGCTGGCCTTTAATCTCTGTTTTTTAACTAATAATGAGAGCTCTTCAGAACTCGCATCCTGAATGTAGCTCTTCCCACTGTTTATAGCTTTAACTCGCACTTTATCTACATCAATCCCAGTAACATAAAATCCATTTTTCGCAAATTCAACAGCAAGAGGTAATCCTACGAATCCCATTCCAATAATACCAACTTTTGCCTCTTTATCTTCAATCTTTTTTATTAATTTATTCATTTGAATCCCCGATAAATAAATTTAAGATTTTAATTATTATTTCTTATTTGGTCAAAAAGCTTTTTCATAGCAGGAAGCATACCGTATTTTAGACCTGCCTTACGACATATATCTGTTATCCTCAAAATTATCTGCTCAGTTGCCGATGGAATAGCTATCAATACTTCATCTACCCTCTTTTCTTTCGATAATCTTGATATATCTTCTGTGCTTCCTAATACCTCAATTCCGTGAATCCTTGACTTATGTTTCTTAGGATTATCATCTATAAAACCGACGACCTTAAGGTCAATACTAGGATTGTTCCTTATTTCTCTTAAAATCAATTCACCTGCATCACCAGCACCAACTATCATCACTCTCTTTCCATCCCTTCGGTAATTTTCAAAATATTCTCTAAGAGATCGTAACATTAACCTTACTCCTCCAATAAGGATTAAGGTCAATAACCAATCGATGATAAAAACCGATCTAGAATAATCTTTAAATCTATAGAACATAAGGATAACAGCAATAATAAAAAGAGAACTGAGAAGAGTAGCTTTAAGAATATTTATGACATCCCTAATTCCTATATATCTCCACATACTCTCATATAATCCCATATAACTAAACACCCCAAATTTTATAACAATAATCCAGGGGAGACTATTAATAAATAATTTCATATTTATTTCCGACATAACACCATCATAACGTATGAGATAGGCTGAAAAATATGCTACAGTTATCAATATCAGGTCTATTAATATCTCCATTACCCTTCTTTTACTTAGTGTCGTAGGTTTAGCTTTCAATGACCGTTTTTTGACTATTTCTGTTTTTATCTCAAAATCATCACTAAATTTATCCTTTTCTCCTAAAAACAGACCTAAAATATATAGGCCAATAGCAATCATAATCCCCATAACTACTAATATCAAAGGCATATCAATTAAAAAGATAGTAGCTAGACCTACTGACAAAGAAAAGATATATAGAAGAACAATGGCTTTTCTTTCAGTTAATCCTAAACTTACAAGTCTGTGAGAAATATGATCCTTTCCACCTTGAGAAACTGGTATACCTTTCAGCTTCCTCGTAACAGCAACAAAAGATGTGTCGAATATAGGAATTCCTAATACGAGCATTGGAAATAAAAGAGTGCCAACAAGATTCGTAGCATGTTGCCATGTCCCCAAAATAGCAAGGTTAGCGAGAACAAAGCCAATAAACATACTGCCACAATCCCCCATAAATACAGAAGCAGGTTTAAAATTGTATTTCAAAAATCCTAATGTAGAGCCTGAAATAATAATTGCTAAAGATGCCACTGCAAGGTTTCCATCTTTTAAGGAAAATATAAAGAGAATAATTGAAGCAATAAAGGCAATTCCTGCTGATAAACCGTCCATATTATCCAAGAGATTAAAAGCATTTGTAATACCAACTATCCAGAATATTGTAAGTGGTATGCTTATAACAGGATAGGGAATAATCTTTATCACTATTCCAGAAGCTATTAGCAAAGAAGAAATGATAATTTGGCCAACAACTTTAAATTGTGGATTTAACCCAAAGACATCATCAACAAATCCTAAAAAAAAGATTCCAGAAGAACCAATAATGATGGCTATGATTTCTATTGATAAATTTTTTGTTAAAAGAGTTAATAAAATAAAGGTTAGCCAAATAGAAACCCCTCCCAAAAGAGGAACAGGATCCTTACCCCACCTGTCATCATCAACTTGAGAAACTATCCCATACTTCTTTGCAATTAATCTAATGAACGGGGTTAGTACGAAAGCTAAAATAAAAGAAAAAATAAATTGAAAGATAAAGATTTTGTTCATTCCTAAGTTGTTTTTTCTTCTTTAGATAATTCTTCTTTATAGTATTCTATAACACTTTTGAGAATCCCATCCAAATCTACCTTTGGTTCATATCCAACCAGCTCTTTAATCTTAGATACATCTGGGCATCTCCTCTGCATATCTTCAAAACCTTGTTCGTATGCATCATCATAAGAAACATATACAATCTCCGAATTACTCTGTGTCATCTTTTTAACCTTTTTTGCTAATTTTTCAATAGTGGTTTCTTCTCCATTCCCAATATTAAATATCTCTCCTAATGTTTTTGAGTGATTCATAAGTTTAATTATACCATCTATAACATCTCCAACATAAGTAAAACTTCTTGATTGCTTCCCGTTTCCATATACCGTTATAGGTTGCCCAAGAAGGGCTTGTTTAACAAAGGTCGGTATTACCATTCCATATTGACCGGTTTGCCTTGGTCCCACTGTATTAAAAAATCTTACAATAACGACTGAGAGATTATACTTTTTAAAATAAGCAAGTGCTAAAAATTCATCTATGGCTTTGGAACAGGCATAGCTCCATCGACTATTGGTTGTGGGTCCATAAACCATATTGTCTCCCTCACTCAGGATATGCTCAATATGTTTGCCATAAACCTCTGAAGTTGATGCAATTAATACCTTCTTTTTATATTTAGAGGCGAGCTTCAAAACAGTCTCTGTTCCTTTAATATTTGTCTCAATGGTTTTTATAGGTTGTTCAATAATTAACCTCACTCCAACTGCGGCTGCCAGATGATAAATGTAATCAGTCCGTAAAACTAATCCTTCCATAGTTTTTTCATTCATTACTGAATCAATAATCACATCAAGTCTCTTATTATCTTTTAAATGATCTATGTTTTTCATAGAGCCGGTTGAAAGATCATCTATAATCTTGACTTCCTTTCCATCTTGCAACAATCTTTCAGCTAAATGAGACCCGATAAAACCAGCCCCTCCTGTTATAAGAATTTTCATTAAATTTTCCTCTCCAAATCAAAGATTCGACTTTAAACCTGAATTCTCTTATAAACTATTCCTTCATATAGCTTACTCATATTCTCTATTAATCTTGAAATATCATATTTGGGATAAACTATTTTTCTTCCTTCATCCCCCATTCTTTCTCTCAATCTGTCATTTTTTACTAATTCATTCATCGCCAAGGCTAATCCATCCCTATCATCTGATTTAATCAAAATCCCGCAATTTTTGAATTCATAACTCTTTTCTTCATTCCTCTCTTTATATTCCATATCATCTGTCTTCCCAAATAAATCTACCACTCCCCCAACCTTAGTAGATATAACGGCTCTACCTGATGCCATTGCTTCAATCAAGGCTACAGGTAAGCCTTCGTTTAAAGAAGTTAATACGACTATATCCAGATCAGCATAAATAATTTCCATGTCTCTTCTAAATCCTAGAAATATAATATCTTTCTCTAATTCCTTTTCTTTTACATAATCCTTTAACTCTTGTCTCAGCTCTCCATCGCCAACAATAAGAAATTTAATCTTTAATTCCTTGTTTTTTTCTTTTAGCTTAGACACAGCATTAATAAACATCGTATGGTTTTTTATAGGAACAAGCCTTCCAACAATTCCGATTAGTTTAATGTTTTCTGTTAGATTTAACTCTGCTCTTAACTTTCCTTTTAGCTCTCCGAGATTTAAGAATCGATCTAACTCTAATCCTAAAGGTATTGTAATTACTTTATCTTTATTCCCGATACCAAAATCCAATATTTCTCTTCTCTGTTCTTCGCTAACAGCTATAATTATATCAGTAAACTTGGCCAAGATTCTTTCTATCAATACAAAAATATTACTTATTATTGAATTAAAATATTCTGTAAATACATGGCCGTGAAATGTATGAACCAGTTTCAATTCTGAATTATTGAGTGTGAGAGGTGTTTTATAAAAAAATATCTTTTTTAAAAGTCTCACTGTAAATTCTCGACACCTTAAAAGTATTGTTGCCCCTCGACCCAATGCGCCAGCCTTGGCCGTATGAGTATGAACGATATCTGGCTTTTCTTTTTTTATTAATTTATAAAGCTTAATAAAAGCCTTTAAGTCTTTTAAAATAGAAATACTTCTTCCCATCTCAGGTATAACAATAGGTTTTACATCCTTTTTCTCTGCAAAATAAAGCATATCTCCTTCATCTTTATCTTCTGAACCTTTAACAAGAATCGATGTAAAATTACCATTATTCAAACCAGCAGTTAAAAGTATAGTATGGATTGAGGGACCACCAATATTAAGGCGGGAAAATACCCTGACGATCTTTATTTTCTTGTTCAAAATCTTTTCTGATATCAAGTGTTTATTTAGTTAAATAACCATCTATAAATATAACTATTTTTTATAATCGTATTGAGATTAGAATTAAAAAGAATAAAAAATATACTGCTCAGAAAAAACCCTGCTTTGATTGTAAGACTAAAATAACTAATACCATTTTTGAATATCATCCCAATAAACAGACTAAAAATGATAGCAATAACCAATATATATCCTAACTGTTTAGAATTAATGTTTTTAAATTGAGGCCCTGATTTTCTTATTATATTTAAAAGCTTACTTTCTTCATAAAGTTTGCTTGATTTATTTAAGATAAAACTTTTAATTTCTTGCATTTTCTTTACCGCTATACTCTCAGAAAAGAAATCTTGTTCATTACTTTCTTTTATCGCAGACATACGACCCAAAATACTTCTACTAAAAACCAGCTTTAACCATTCGATGATTTTGAAGATAAGTTTATTCATAAGGCTCGAAGAATAAATTTCATCAAACCTAGAATTAAAATAAAGAAAAAAACCTCTAATTCTACTTTCATTAATGAAGATTCTTATATTGCTGTTCATTGCTCCAAAATTTCTAAGACAATACAATTAAGATTGTATCTAGTGGTTCTGAAGATAAAAGAGTTACCAACCTTGATAGCGATGTTTTTATAAAATATCCCTCCCATCCATTCTTCTATATTCAGAGCAAGAATAAGTTCAACATCCCTAAAAGGAGAATCCATAAAAAATTTTTCCTCTTTATCTCTAGAAAATAACAAACCTTTTGAAGGTTTACTGCTAATAATAGAGATAATTTCTCCTAATACAAACTCTTTTCCCTGTTCCAATATCTTATACTCTTTATCCCCTACTGAAATTAAAAATGCTAGCTCATTGAGTATCTTTGATGCAAATACCCTGACCTTAATCTTCTCTGAAACAATCCCCTCTTGATGTTTTTTTAAAAAAACTTCAAGGCTGTATTTGGAACTAGTAAAATTAAAAGGCTTATAATCTAAAATTTTTTCATTCTTAAACAAGAATGAGTTATCTTTAATTTTTCCTCTAAGCCTTAATTTTATATTTAATCCAGTGTCTTCTATAATTATGCTTTCTTTCCCTATTTTTACTTCCCTTTTTAATTTTTCCAATTTACCAACATCTATAATTTCAGCAATTGTTTTACGATTGGCATCTAAATCTTTATCCCCTCTATTTATCTTTGATAAAATTTCAGGGCTAATATCATACACAATACCCATAACCTCAATGTCCTTTAAGCCTTGTATATCATAATAATTCACTGAGTAAAATAGTCTGTATCCATAATAAAAGATGGGCATTAAAGATATCAAAAAAATTAAAATGATAAAATCAATTATATTTATTTTCCCAAATACCCTTCCTTTTTCATCCACAATTTTCATTTATAACTCCTTTTTAATAATTATTTAAAGAATGGGTCATTGCTTCACTATAACTTGTTAAATTTTGACTTTATCTATTATATCCATCCTTTCCACCAATAATATACTATTCCTAAATATTCATGAAGCAATCCTCTTATTTGTTTTATAGTAATCTGTTTATATAGGCTTATTAAGCTAAAGTCTCTCGGCCATTTATAATAAAGGCTATAAGGAATAGGCGTATATAATATGTTTTTATCTTTAGCTATTCGATTAGAAACTAATGAAACTCTTCTCATATGGAATGGAGAACTCACTAACAAAATTTTATTCCATCCTTTTCTATCTAAAATTTCTTTTACATTTTTAACATTTTTATATGTACTATTTGCTTTTTCTTCGAGAATTATGTTTTCTTCTTTAACCCCTAATGAAATTGCTAGTGCTTTCATTACTTGTGGTTCTTTAAATCTATACACATACCCAGAAGAAAACATCAGATGATGAGCAAAATCCTTTTTATACAACTCCACGCTATACTGAACTCTTTCTTCATATCCCTGTCCTGCATTCCCAGACTCACCAACCCCCCCCGCTAATACTACTATTGCGTCAGCCTTTTTAGGCGTGTCTGAAACTAAAAGTGGCTTGGCCAACCACCATATTAATGGGGTATGAAATATTAAAATCCAGATTAAAACAAAAGAGAAAGTTAAACCAAGTGCTTTTCTTCTCGTCTTAGCATATAGCATCTTTAATTGCTCTTGCCAGTTAATTGTTTTACTTTCCTTTTCATCTAAAGCTTTTTCTATAGTTTGGCTCATATTCTCTATGGTTTTCGACCATGAATGATTCTTTGCTATCTCAATTCTTTCTTTTTTCTTTTCCTCTTTTTCCTCTTTTAAAGCCTTATTTATTTCTCTTTCATGTTCTTCTATGGTCGAAGCCAAGAAAACAGAATTGTTATTTTTTCTATTAAAATCTATTACTTCAGGTAGAGGAGTAGAAACAACTGGTTTTCCCATTGCAAAGTATTCATTCAGCTTTGTTGGATATACCGTAGCTGTATATTTAGAAACATCATAAGGAATAAGGCAAACATCAAAATATGAAATGTATCGCGGCAATTCAGAAAATTCCTTCTGTCCCAAAAAATAAGCATTTTTCTGAATTTTTATATCATCAATATCTATTTGTACTGGACCAACAAAAACAAATGACCATTTTTTATTACGCTTGATTAAATTTTTTAAGAGTTTTAAATCGATATGACGATGAATACCACCAATATAACCTATAATTGGTTTTGGAATTGAGAACATTTCTGGAGGAATTTCTAAATTATCAAAATTCTCTATATTGACACCGAAAGGGAAAATACTTACATTATTATTATATTGAGAACACCTTTTCTTTATTTCCTCCCCTTGAGCAAAAACAACATCACATCTTTTTAGGAGACTCTTCTCAACGCTTTGAAAAGCTCTCTTGTTTTTTACTAGTTCATTAAAATCAGCAATACAATAATATACAATTAATTTGTTAAAAATCTTTTCAGTTAAATTTAGGGCAGTTCTGGTTGGTAAAAATGTCCAGAGGATCGGATCAAAAAACCTGTTAATTTTAAGCCATCTCTTTAAAATCCTCACGAATAAAATGTTATTAAAAAACTGAGCTACCCTTGAATAAGGAAAAGGGAAAAAGAGAGGAGAAAAGACATAAAGGTTTTTCCTTTCCTCTCTAAAGCCCTTTACACTTTTAGACCAGTTTCGAACCCTTTTTAAAAGTCTCGGAACATCTTCAAATCTGGGACTTCTTATTCCTGTATTTTCGATATATAGCACTTTATTTCCGTTCCTAGCAAAATTAGCCATGATTTCCTGGTGACCCTGCCATATAAAGTCCCAGTCAATAGAAGAAATACAAATTATATTCTCGTTTTTTATCATTGAATCATTACTTGTAAAAAAGTTTTACTATTTATTATATTAATAATTTTAATAAGAAACTTTTTAATGTTTATGTTCAATATAATAATAAAATAGCTAAATATAAATCTAACCTACGTTGAAAAATGATTTTTCAGTATACATTTATTACTTCATAATCTTTTTATCTTAACGATTTTTTAGTTAATAACTATTTTTAAAAAACTTTAAAAAAAATTTTGGTTCAGATAAAACCTTATGCCAGAATTTCATAATAAATTTTTGAGGTTTTCTTAAAAGAAGACTAATATATACTTTTATCCTACCTCTTTTTATCAATTTATATAATTCCTTTTTTGACAGTTCTTTTGTTGGAAAATTTGGCTTATAAGAATTCAACATCTTATAATCTAATAAATTTTCATTTATTGTTCCATTTCTTTTGCATTGTTCAAAAAGAGGAGAACCAGGTAAAGGTGTAGCAAAAAAGAAATTTACATTTTCCACATTTAAAGAAGTTGCTAAACTTAAAGTCTCCATCAAATCTTCTTTTGTTTCATCTGGAAAACCAACAACAAAAAAAGTAGATATATCAAAACCAAGCTTCTTAGCTTCCATAATTGCCTGTTTTGCTCTTATTAAGTTAACAGGTTTTTTAATTATATCTCTCAATACCTTTTGACTACCAGATTCTACGGCAAGGCTTATATTATAACACCCACTTTTTTTCATAAGTTCTAAAACTTCTTTATCTAATGTATTAATAGCTAAACCGTTTGGCACAGACCATGTCAAATCATAACCTCTACACAGAATACCATGAAAAATCTCAATAGCTCTTTTCTTGTCTAAAGCGAGATTATCATCTTCAAAATGTAACTCTTTTAAATTGAAATGATTTGTCAAAAAGTCGATTTCAGATAAAACATTTTCTGAAGACCTTTTACGATAGCTCTTTCCCCATACACAATGGATTGAACAAAAAACACAGTTGTTGGGGCATCCTCGTGAGGTAATTATAGGTAAAAATGGCCTTCTTTTAGGTTTTGCTCCGTGTGGTCTGTTAATTTTAAAATAGATTTCTAGAGGCAACAGATCCCATGCAGGAAAAGGAATCTTATCTAGGTCTTCAATATAAGTAGTTTTTTGTTGTATTCTAATCTTATCCTTTTCGCGATATCCAATACCATCTATTATGTTAAAATTTTTATTTCCTTCTATCTCTTTTAAAAGATGAATCACTGTATTTTCACCTTCGCCGATAATAACAAAATCAACATCTCTATTTTCCAATACTTCATTAACCATAGCTGAAGGATGTGCTCCGCCTATTATTGTAAAAATCTTAGTATTTATACTCTTGATTATCTCACAAACCTTGAGGCTATTTTCAATTTGAGATGAAAAAAGACAGGAAACACCTACAGCATCTGGTTTGAATTGTTTAATCTTTTCTTTAATCTTTTCAAAAGATAAACCATATCTTATAAAATTTTTATTAATCCTCTCTTCATTATCATAACCCTCAGCAATGGAATCAATAATTGTTACTTCATAATCTTTTCTTAAAACTGCTGCAAGATAGGATAAACCCAAAGGGGGCTGGCAGCTTTTTGTATCACTTTTTAAAATTGTATATGGTGGCTGTATCAGAATAATATGCATAATTATATTATTCAGAATTGGTCATGAGTTCTTTTAAAATTTTTTTAGAAAAAAATTTTAAAAGAACTATCTCGAAATCTTTCAAAAACTATAACTATTTGATTAAAACTTAGAAAAAAACCAAATTTAGTATAATAACTTATATTAAAAAACCTTTTTATTTTATATTACAAGAGAATTTAACTGTTTTACTAATGTACCTGTTAATCTTTTTCTATGAAATCTATTTATAAATTTATAATCTGGACTATAAATATTTTCTTTCTTAATATGTTTTACTATTAACTTTTTAATTGTGCTTTTAATTTCTTGGATATCTCTTCTTGGAACGACTAATCCAATCTTACTCTGCTCAATAACATCCTTCACAGTACCTTCATTAGCTAGGGCCAACACTGGTTTTCCAATACCCATATATTCAAAAATCTTAGCTGGCAAAAAACGATTTGATATCTCAAGTTCATCTTCTAAGTAAATTAAAAGATCACTATTTTTTAAGACAAAAAGAGTTTCTCTATAACCTAAAAAGCCTAAAAATTCTGCGAATTGCTTTATCTCATCAATATCAAATAAATACTTTACTTCGGAGTTCATCTCACCTAAAAATAATAATCTTAAAATATTTTTTGTCTCAGGATCTTCTTTTAATAATTCTTGAATAGACTTAAAAAGATAGCTTGGAGATCTTTTGGAATATAAAAGTCCTGCATAAGCTATAGTAAATTTCTTACTGTTAGTTTTATTACTCACCGGTATATTTCTAAAATCATCAGGATCAAAACCATTGGTTATACAAACAAATTTTTCTGGATTGCAGTCCGGATACCTTTTTCTAAAATTATCTATTATTCGCTCTGTTACTGAAATAACAATATCAGAGTTCTTAATTATACAAGCTTCCATTTTCTCTTCAATTTTTGTAGTAAACCTGCTTTTCTTAGGGAAAAAATACTTATTATATTCTGACCATTCATCTCGAAAATCTAGAACCAAAGGTTTTTTTGTTAAAAACTTTAACATTGTACCAGATATAAAGCTTGAAAAAGGTTCTGCAATAACCATAATTGCATCAACATCTTCTCTTCTTACAAGTTTCAAACCCTTTACCACAGCAAATGGTATCCATCCTATTCTAGTGTCAGGTATAAATATCCAATATTTAATCCTTTCTAATAGCTCAAATAGAACTGATTTGAGAATAGACTTTTTTTTATGAATATCATTTGAGAGATTTTTAAAAGTTTTACTTATTATACCAAATTCAATACTTGCTGTTCTGTAAACTTTAAGATTTTTAGGTAATTCTTTTAAAAGTTCATAATCATACTCATTTACTATTGGTTTCTTAACAGTTAATATTATAGGATTCCATCCAAAGTAAGGGAGATACTTTACAAATTTTATCACCCTTCTGACTCTTCCACCTCCAACAGGCGGAAAACTATAAGCTAATATCAAAAGATTCTTTTTTTTCTTATTATTTTTGTTATTTTCTAGTTCGTAATTATGCATCGATAAAATTTTGGAACCATAACTCCAAGCAAAGTATATTCCAGATAATATAGCTTTTCTTTTTGGATTTTAATAATTTGTCTATTTTTTCTGTTTTCCAGATACCTCTTCCCTTCTTCTTGCTCACAACAATGTTATCGAAAAGAAAGTCCCTCAAATCCTTTTTCATCCAGATTTCAAAAGGAGTGTTAAAGCCCATTTTATCAGTACGATTATAAATCTCCCGAGGTAGCAAATCTTTTACTGTCTCCTTTAAAAGATTTTTTGCCTTAAAATCCTTTATTTTCTTTTTTATAGGAACTGCTGCAGCAAATTCTACGATTCTATGATCCAGAAATGGAACACGTGACTCTAACGATACAGACATATTAATTCTGTCATCTACATGAAGTAGTGATGGAAGATATATCTTCTGGTCAAAATATAATATTCTGTCTAAATCGCTTGATTCATTATTACCACTAGCTTGAAAAACTGTTCTAAATTCCTCAAATATTTTTTCTCTATCAAAACTTCTTAAAAAATCTTTATTTAAGAAATCATCAAAGCTATTAATTAAATTGAGAAGGTTAAAGTATCTCTTATCCAAATCTTGAAAAGCTCGAAAAAAGAGATAAATAAGAATCTCTCTCTTTGAAAGAACTCTAAAAAGATTTTTTACTGATGACATAAAAGAAACACTATTATTGTTCTGAGAAACTAAAGGATTATTTTTAATTTTTCTTGTAAGAGTCTGCTCCATTAAGACCCTTAAGTACCTATGATAACCTACAAAGAGTTCATCACCACCCTGTCCTCCAAGAGCAACCTTAATGTATTTAGAGGCATATTTTGAAACGCAATATTGGGGGAATAGCCCGGGTCCTGCTATTGGTTCATCAAGATACCATATCAATTTTGATATTGATTCTGGAAATTCTTTAACATCCACTTCTATATTGTGTTGCTCTGTATCGAAATGAGTTGCTACAATCTTAGAGTATCTTCTCTCATCATATTTATCACCTAAGTTAAAAAAGCCTGTGAATGATTTAATTTTTGAATTAGAGTTCTTTGCAGCAATACCAGTAATTGTGCTGGAATCAATCCCTCCACTTAAAAAAGTCCCATATGCAACATCACTTCTTAATTGTAGCCTTACCGAGTCTTCTAAAAGATGCATTAATTCATCATGATACCATTTTTCGGGATAAATATTATCATGTGAAAATCTTATATCCCAATACTGAGTGATTCTTAAACCTTTTTCGGAAAAAACTAGATAATGACCAGGAAGAAGTCTTTTTATATTCTTAAAAAAGGTCTTATCTCCTAGAACAAATTGAAAAGATAAATATTCCTGTAGTGATGAAATATCTGATTCAACAGTAACTCTTTTATCTTGAATAATTCCTTTTATTTCAGATGAAAAAAGAAAAAAGCCCTTTGGGGGACAAAAATAATAAAAGGGTTTTATACCCATTCTATCCCTTGCGCAAAATAATTCTTTTTTTTTCTTATCCCATAGAGCAAAAGAATACATTCCATTAAAATAGTTAAGGCAATCCATACCATACTCTTCGTAAGCGTGTATAATAACCTCATTGTCACTTCTTGATTTAAACAGATGGCCTTTTTGCTTGAGATCTGTCATTAATTCTAAATAGTTATAAATCTCTCCATTAGCAACCATCCAAAGCTTACCATCTTCATTAGACATTGGTTGAGAAGCATTTGAAGTCAAGTCTATTATGCTTAACCTTCTGTGACCTAAACCTATATTATTTTCATTATCGATATAAATACCACTGCCATCAGGACCCCTATGAATCATCTGATCCATCATTCTTGTCAAGGTAAGCTTATCTAATTTTTCTCCGTTTAGATTGAAAATGCCTGCAAGGCCACACATATTATTTTTAAATGTCTAATTTTTATTATTTATAAACTGGATTCTATTTAACCACCACATTGCTATCTCACCTGGATTTGTAACCCACGCATCCTCTTTATAGAGAAAATCAAGAACTTCGGCATAAACTTTTCCCCATCCTGGAAAATCTTTTTCATCCAGAACACGAAGATGCCACAGAATCACAGCAAATCCATTATTTTCTTTAATTCTAAAAAGCAACTTCTTACAAAGCTCTATCGCCTTATCTGGATTAAGACCCTTTTCTTGAAATAAAACACCATCCATTATAACAAGAGGAAGAAGCAATATAGGTATCGTTTTTGATTGTAAAAAACTATATGGAAAATATGGAAAAGCAATACCAGCTCTAAAACCTATTTCTTCATTGTACCCTAACGAAGTATCGTATAAGAATCCACATTCCTGTTGTATTTTCCATGTTTTTTCATGTTCTACACGTAGATAATGCTGAGATATGCCTATGATTTTATCACCATAGACATCTTCAAGAAGAGTTTTTTCCTCTAAAAGTCTTTCTTTATTTAAAAAGCTCTGATAACTACCATGAAGCCCTACTTCCCACCCTCTCTGTTTTATACTCCTTATAGCATTAATAATCTTAGGATGGTAGATTGAGTAGGTTGTGTCGCAAGAAGGATTTTCAATTCTTTCACATGCTGTAAAATTAAAAGAAGATCTAAATCCGTATTGATTTTCTAACTCCATATATCTGTCAAAATTAAAGTAAGGATCCTTATCTCTTTTTAAAGATCTTGAAAGATCTTTAAGAATCATTTTCAATCCCTGTTTCGCACCTTTCAATTTCAAATTTAATGAACATTTAATTAAATTCAGACCTGACTGTAAATCTCCTTTGAAGGGTTGGTCTATATCGTGTACTAAAGCAACAGAAAATTTTTTATTATCTTTCCAAAGAGAAGATTTAGAGAACTGTTTTTCATCAAATATTTCTTGAAGCGCTTTCTTAATTAGAAAAATATATTGGTTCACAATAGGATATTGTAGGATACCGAATTCCTTTTGTAAGGTATAGTGGCCTGAAAAAAGCTTCCACTTATCTCTTCTTTTATCAATTCTCTCTTCTTGTCGAGATAATAAAAAGAAACAGGCAGAAAAAATATCAAAATTAAAAACAAACTTTCCTTCATCTCTAAAATAAATCTTATTTTGAAAATCTTTTTTTGTTGTAAGAACGGGGATTCCTTCAACCAAGAAACATTTTAAATCACCTTCCCTCCAAAGATCATAATCTTCATCTGGAATGTAGATTCCTTGTTTATCTCTTTTATTAATCCCATAAAAAATGTGTGTCACTTCTTTATCTTTTTCTTTATAACTGCCTTCGTTTTTTTCATTAAATGGAACCCCAAGAATAACACTAAATATTTCGAGAATATATTTAATCTCATTTATATTTTTTAACTCCTTTTTAATTAATACATTTATCATATATCTTCACTTGTTTAATTTAAGGGAGTTGGTTTTATAAAATGATAAAAATCTTTTAACAATCTAATAGATTTGGCTCTCAAAGAAATGGCCTTGCTAACTTGGTAGTGAGGTATGAGAGTACCACCAAATGAGCTTTTGTAGTAAGCGATGGAAGGAATATCAGCCCCAACAAAATCAAAACGGTTAATACCATTTGCAAGCAAGTCTCTGAAAATACTTGTCATTAAAAGTTGATTGGCTCCTGTATTAAAAAAATTTGGGTTAGCTCCGGCCATAAGGTCATAAGCAATATCAACATCTATTAGTTCTAACCTTGAAGCTATAGCAATATTGTTTTTAAGTATGGCAAAATATATTTTAATTAATTTTTTATTTAATAACCTATCAGCCCATTTAAAAAAAATATTTTTTGTCAAAGGCACTTTTATTTTTTTTCTTTTATAAGAAAGTCTCCATAATTTATAAAACATCTCTGTATCATTCATTTGTTCAATTTTAATCCCTAATTTCTCAGCTTTTCTAATTTTGTTTAAAACAGAATTATCTATTTTTTTAAAAATATCATCAATTTTCTTTAAATTTAATTCACTAGTGTATCGAACATTACAATGCCAGCCTCTCCACTGAAACGGCCGTATATCAATAAGGGCGGGGTGATTAATCAAATTAACATAATCGTAATTTTTTTCTAGATAATCTATAATGGAGGAAAATATTTTTTTCCCCTCCATTTCTTTTTTATAAGGATATCGAGTCTCTCTCTTCAGAATATGAACACCGCTAAATTGGGTAAGGATTGGATGCTTGATCGTATTCCCCTCTAGTGTTTTATATACGAATAGAGGTAATCCTGCTACGAGTTCTTTTCCTTTATGACAAACGAGAAGCTTCAAAGGTATTCCCATCATTTCAGAAATCATTTTAAGCCAGAAAGAAGAGCTGAAGATGGAATATTGAGAGGTTTGGACAACAAAAGAATCCCATACATTATCCTTTTCAATATCAAGTTCTTCTGTTATAAAGTTTTTACTTATCAAAAAAGCTTCTTTTTATGAGGTAATAAAAATTTAGAGCTACTGTTAACCTAATCTTACATCTATGAAGATTGAGATTAGATATTTTTGAGATAAGATAAAGATTGATTTTAAAAAGTTTTATTTATAAATTTCCTTTTCTCTTAATAAATGTAAGCCCCAAAATTTTAAGAATCTTGATCTGTTCTTTTTTTGTAAAACCTGCTTTTAAGATTCCTTTTATCGAAGAGAAGTTTTTTTCTTCAACGGCTATATAAACTTTTTTTATACCCATTTTATTTTTTAATTCTGCAAAAACCTTGGTGAGAACTGAGGGGTAAATCTCTTTTCCTCTCACATTTTTTGAGGTTTCACAATAATGAATAAATGCCTCTTCCTTATTTATATCTCTAAAACAATAGTCATAAATGAGAGGTATTTTCTTTTCTCCTAAAGCAACCCAACTCCAATGAATAACTAGACTTTTCATATAACCATAAAAACCTAACTCACCTTTTTCCAACAAGCTGATTAAATCCTTAAGATAGAATTTATCTTTAAGTGTCAAAATATCCTTTATATTCTTTGAAGTAACTTTTTTTAATTCAAAAGGAACTTTAGCCTCTATTATTTCAAAATCTTTTGTTAAATCCTTTTCAAAAAGATTAACAGTATCTCTAAACCAAAAAAAGTGTGTTGCCCTTCTTATGATATTAATTATAAGCATCTACTTTTTTAAAAAGGAAAATAATCTCGCTTTTTTCATAATTGAAAATTTTTATAATTGAATTAAATAAAAAATTAATTGAGTATACTAAATATCCAATAAAATTTACTTTATTTTTATTTAAAAGATCCTCTTTTTTTAAAATCTGATCGCAATTAGGGCAAACAGTATCATTGCTAAAAAACCATTTATTACCATAGTTCTGCTGAACCTCTAAGAGCCGATTACTAAAATAAGACTTTCTAAAGCCCGAATACATTCTTTTTATCAATTTAAAATCATTAAAATATTCCTTTATATCGTCTTCTGAAAAATTTCTAAGATGCCAACAATTATGAAATATATAATTACAATAAAAACATTTTACATAATTCTGTTTCAAATTTTCCCTATTAGGTATATTTATAATTATATATTTTCTGCAAAGTCTCTTTAATTCTTGAATTGTTCCATTTAAAATTCTGATTGGTAGATGTTCTAAGATGTCTGAGCAGAGAATTAAATCAAAAGAATGATTCTTAAAAGGAATATTAATTGAATTTCCTCTGACTTTCTTTGCTTTGATGTGAATTAAAGCCTCATGGCTAAGATCAAAACCCACAATATCATATTTTTTAGAAAGAGGATTAGAGATAATTCCATCACCACATCCAACATCGAGTATTGTTTTTACATCTTGAGGAATCAAATCTCTAATCGTATTAAGACGCTCAATTTCATTATTACCTAACTCTTCTGCTGGTTTTCCCAAACGTGGCAAATTATAATAACTATTTCTCATTTCAATGCTTTTTTCATTTTTTAAACCTAAATATCTTTCTAATTCTCCAATTCATCCACCAGTATAAAATATATATTTTTTGACTAAGTGTCTTGTTTTCAGGCATCCATGATTCTGCAACAATTTTGAATTTTTCTATTTTAGTTATTTTATATAAAATTAAAAGAAGGCAGATATTAAATTTGTTATAAAAACGACATGATAACTTTTTACCAGGATAATACCAACTCCAGCAATTCTTATAATTCCAGTAATTCAATTTCCATTCTAGGCTTCTAATTCCATCTTCAAAAAGTTTCCTTGAAACCGAATCCTTAAATGTTATATAATAATCATGCAATCCTATTAAGGAAATTAAAAAACCATCTAGTATTCTCACTAAAGGATAAGCACAAATTTCTTCATAAAAAAAATAACCACTTTCTTCGGTTCGTACACCTCCATCCTTGATATCTAACGAAAATAACTTAATGGTATCCCTAACTAAGTTCAAATATTTCATTTCTCCGGTAAGTCTATAAGCCCTTATTAGAAGGCTTATAGTCATACCTTGTCCCATAGCTGCAACAAATGGAGGTTTTAAAACTGTTCCCTCTTCATTCCATTCAAAGTCTGTCTTCCAAAAAACTCCCCTTTTATAGTCTTTTTTAGAATTTTGAACAAGCCAATCTGCCTGTTTAATAAATTTTTCTCTAAATTTTTTATGATTAAATCTTAAAAATTTTTGTAGACAATAAATACCCCATATAGTAACAAAGAGGTAATTTCTTTTAAGACCCAAATCTTTATAATTTACAAAAGGTATTCCTTCATTATCAAATTCAAGATGAAAAAATTCTTTCAAATCAAAGTGTGTAATGTCTACGTAATAATTTAAATCTTTTTTAAAATCAATTTTTGAGGAAAATGATAAGGGAAAATCAAACATAAATTATTAAAGGGAATTTATATTGTTAAAGAGTTTCTAGACATCTTGAACAAGCAGGAAAAAATCGATATTTTTTTAATCTTTTTCTATATTCTTTAAATGAATTAACATTCCAAATTTCTTTAAAAGAATGGTCATTAATATTGCCAAAAACTAAATGATAACATCTAAGCATCGGAACTAATTCGCCTCTTGCAGTAACTTGTGCATAAAGCCAAGGTGAAAGACATCTATTTGTTTTTCGAATAAATTTTTTTGGTTCTCTATAATAAATTTCTAAATCATTAAGAGAAAGTTTTTTTGTAAAAACTTTTATCTCCCTTTTATTATTCTCAACCATTCTCAATTGTTTCCACAGTTTTTTTACATCTACTTCCTCTAACTCTCTTCCATATATACCGCTTTGACAAACGGGGAGATTTGTGAATTTTTGATTATGAATCTCGGCCATATCTGATGTAATAAAATTTATGTGGTCAAAATGAATATCATTTACTTTAAGTGCTTCAAAATATCTTCTAGTTTGTTCTAGGTATATAAAATTCTTATGATTAATGGTGTAATATATTCCAATTCTTGGAAAATTTAAATTATACATTCTTTTTAAATATTGTATTTTTTGAATTCCATTAATGGCCCTTCTAAAGGCACCTTTTACGCCTCTTATCTCATCATGGATACTAGAAGGACCATCTATTGAAACATAGAGATAATGTAATTTCATTCTTACTAAATCAGCTGCAAAATCAGAAAGTAA
>Ga0307379_10002731_pt1 | contig 25931 bp, 21 predicted proteins | sample UN2MG_FD_202237 | JGI IMG/M metagenome (GOLD analysis project Ga0307379, IMG submission 202237) | Soil microbial communities from Risofladan, Vaasa, Finland - UN-2 | ecosystem: Environmental > Terrestrial > Soil > Coastal area > Acid sulfate soil | place: Finland: Risofladan, Vaasa | collected...
CGTCGATGATCTCTGGGACGCAATCGCCAAAACCCTCGATGCCTTCACGCCAACCGAATGCCAGAACTACTTCGCAGCCGCTGGATACGATCCGGATTAAGTCGAATCCGCTCTAGCGTGCAGGACGTTACTTCCCAACCGGATCCCCGGCGCGGCCAATGCCCGCCCCCTTCAGCCGTGATCGACCTATTTGTAGACGAGGCCCAGATGCTTCAGATCATCCAGATGTTTCACCATCTGGCCGCCTCGGATCTGCAATGTGACCTTGGCAATCGGCGAAGTGATCTTTTGTTCGCCCCTGGTCCATTGGCCGTCCGGGGTAGCTGTGGCCCCATAGTCCTTTACCTGGATCTCAATCTCGCACTCCTTGGGGAGGTCGATTTCGAGAATCCTCTGAAGGGCCTCGATCTCGGCCGACAGCTTATTGTCACCGGTCATCGCAAACTCCCGTTTTGCAACATCAGCTGAAATATGAGCCGGATCGGAACTGGCTTGTCAAGCTGACGGCAACCGGCGCCCCCCTTGCGTTGCGGCCGATGTGCTCGCGGACAGCCGTCCCCACGAATCGGCATCGCCGGCGAGGTCTGAGCCGCCGTTTACTTCAAGTGGATCTCGCTGTATCATTTTTCGCTGGAAATTGGAGTTCCGCGCCAGGCGCCGGAACAGAGGAAGCGGCCGAGAAAGCCGGAGAGGGGATCTCTTGACATCGATGCATGCGGAGGGCGCGGCGGCGATGGAGCACCATTCCCCTGGTTGTGATTTCACCGATCACCGCACGCTTCTGGGCGCTGTCGCCGATTGCCTAGCGCTCAACCCGCTGGAAACCTCCGAGGCCCTTTGCCGCAGGCATGGCCTCTCGCTCGACGGATTGCTCCACTGTTACCGCTTGATGCGGGAGAGCAGTGAGGTGCGAATGCGCTGGGCGAACTCTCCGCGCGCGGAGTTCTTCCAGACCGCGGATCAAATCCTCTCTCGCATGGACGTTGTTGAGCGGATTCTGGCGGACCAGTTCGTATTCCCCCTCTTCATCGAGTTTCATTCGGGCGGCATGTGCCCGATCCAGTGCACGTTTTGCTACAACGACGGCCTCGACCATTTCAAATCCCGCCATTCGCGTGCCCAGATGATGGACGGCCCCCGGCTGGTGGCGCTGGTCGACGACGCTGCCGATGAGGGCACGCTTCTTTTCTACATCGCCGGCGGCGGGGAGCCGATGAGCGATCCGCGGATCTGGCCCGCCCTGAAGCGGGCCCGCGAGCGTGGCATGATCACGATCCTCAACACGATGGGCGGACATCTCAAACGCGCGGGTACCGTCGAGAATATCCTCGGCAGCGTGAGCCACATCCGCGTCAGCCTGAACTCCACGGATCCTGCTGCGTACCGGATCGTGTCGCGGACCTCGGACGACCGGATGTTCCACCGCGTGATCGCTGGACTGCGGGACCTCGTCGATCGTCGGGACGCCGCGCAGAGCCCACTGCGCATAACCTTGTCATTCGTGCTCTATCCCGATTCCTGGTCCGAGATCGAAGCGATGGCCGAGCTGGGAGCATCGATCGGCGTGGACGAGGTCTATGTCCGGCAGTATTACGACGGCGCCAAAGAACAGGGCCCAGACCTCGTCGGCACCATTGAGGCGGCGCAGGAAAGGCTGCTGGTCCGCGAAAGCAAGGGCCATTTCGGCCGGACGCGCATCAGGGTCGGCCTCTCGCTCGACACCGAGCCATTCGATTCGCCCTTTCGCGCGGCGATCCATGACTCGGACTGCCTTGCGACCCGGTTTAAGATCGGCATCGACGCCTGGGGCAACATCCACCGCTGTTCGTTGGTCGCCCAGCCCGGCGTCGGCGGTTTCAACTTCACGATCGGGAACGTCCTCGAGGCCGGTTCCCTGCGCCAAGCGCTAGAGCCGGCCATTGCAGAGCCCCGCGAGCCGGTCTCGGCATGCAACGAGAAAGGCATTTACTGCAGCAATTTCGAAGCATTCTTCAATGGTTTGATGACGAAGTTGCGTCGCGATCGCGATTTCGGGGTCCCGCTCTGCGAACAGCCTTTCCTTCCGCCCGTCAACGCCGAAAATGGGCGGTGGTTCAATCGGAGGACGGCATAGTTATAGCTCTCGAGCGGCGATTCGGGAGCTTGAGCCCCTGAAGCGGGCGCGCCTGGGTGGCCGATAGATTCCGGCCCGGCCATTCAGCGGGATCGCCACTTACAAGCTCTCCCTGCCTCCGCCTTCGCCACCCGTCCGGCTCGCAACGAAGGATCACCCGGCACAAGGGGCGCTTCGGGACAAGGGCCAAGCAGGCAGGTCGCGGGATTGTGCGCATGGCCCTTGTCGCTAGCGCTTTATGATAGTTTCTGGCAGGTTCTCGGGCGGTGCCAAGTCGACGTGAGGGAGTTGAATGCAGGCAGATATCGACGAACAAGTACGCGTCATCATGAATGGCGCCGACCTTGGCGATACCGACCTCAAGAATGCGATGGAGACCGCCCTGCGTGAGCGCTTGGTCGAGTGCCGCAAGGAAGGTCGGCCGCTGCGCGTTTACACCGGCTATGATCCGACCAACCCGGACTTGCATCTGGGCCACTCGATTACGCTTCGCAAGATGCGCCAGTTCCAGGATTTTGGGCACGAGGTCTACTTCGTGATCGGGAGTTTTACCGCGCTGGTCGGCGACACGAGCGACAAGCTATCAGGTCGACCGCGAAAGACTACCGAGGAAGTGACCGCAGCCATGGAGAGCTATGTCGACCAGGGCTTGCGGATCTTGGACCGGGAGAAGACAAAGGTCGTCTACAACGGCGACTGGTTGTCAAAGCTCCCATTGTCCGAGTTCATCTCCGTTGCGTCGTACTTTACGGTTCAGCAGTTCATCGTACGGGACAACTTCCGGAAGCGCTTGGACCGGCAGGACTCGATCGGACTGCATGAGTTCTTCTACGCGCTGCTCCAAGCGTATGACGCCCTCCATTTGAAGACCGACGTCCAGCTCGGCGCCACTGAGCAGCTGTTCAACATCATGGCTGGGCGAAAGCTGCAGACCGCCCACGGCATTCCTCCGTCCATCTGCATTACGTTTCCCGTCCTGGTCGGAACCGACGGTAAGTCCCGCATGTCCAAGAGTGAACGCAACTATGTGGGAATTGCGGAGCCCCCAACCGAACAGTATGGCAAGACAATGAGCATCTCGGACGAGACGATGCTCAACTGGATCAAGTACGTAACCCGCTGGCCGCCGGAGAAGATAGGCGAATACACGGACCTGGTCCGCAACAACAAAACCAACCCGATGGAGATTAAGAAGAAGCTCGCATGGGAGATCGTCAGCCTCTATCACGGGGACAACGCCGCCGACCACAGCCAAGCGCATTTCGAGCAGATCCATCAGCAACGAAAGCGCCCCGACGACATCAAGGTGGTCGAGCTTGTCCAGCCGATAGGTATTGTCGAAGCACTGACCGATGTCGCCAAGGTCAAGTCGCGTAGCGAAGCGCGACGACTGATCGAAGGTGGCGGCGTTCGGCTCGACGGCGAGACTGTGATCTCGATCGACGCCAAAATCTCGAAATCTGTCCTGTTGCGTGTGGGCAAACGCCGGTTCTTCGACATCGTCATTGCGGAATCGAGCTGACCGGATCACCCACCGATATCGTTTGGAGAGGGTAAGGCCCGATGTCTGGCGAGCGGCTCAAGGATGCGTTGATCGGTCTTGAGCGACGAATGCCTGCCGTCTGAGCCCTCATGGGACCTCGCAACACCACCGCCGCGCCGGAATTCATCCACTGTTCTGATATCAACAGCTACCTCGCTGCGGCGATCGATTTGGCGTCGACGCCTGCACCGGCGACGGCGCCGGTCCTGGATCCGCACGAAGCGGGGCGCCTCGGCGCGGTCGCCATACCGCCTGCAGGCGCCGCACCACTGCCGTCTGCATCGCTGAAGCGGGTCGCGGCCTGCAAGACGCAGCGGGCACGCCTCGAGCTGCTGTCGGCCGCCGCGTCGGCAAGGCGCTCGCCCGGCAAGGTGGTCGTCTCGCTCGAGGACGAGGCGGCCGCGGCTGGCGCGGTCTTCGCTTGCCTGACGCACCGCCGCTTGGTGATCGTCGACCAGCTAATGGGACCCACGCCCGACGGGACCAGCTTCGGCGGCGAGTCGGTGACACTGGTCGCTTCGAACGGCCTGCTGGCTCAGATCGGCGGTGACAGGCTGGTCCAATGGGTTGAGGCCCTTCATGCGCCCCGTTGGGGACTACTAACAGCGGCGGACTTGCCGGAACTGTCGCGCTTCGTTGCCCGTCTCGCCCTGCGCGTGCCGCAACCGCCGGGCAAGGCACTCATCTATCGCAACAACAGCGACCGAGGACCTGTTCTCGACGACCTCGACGTCGTCGAGCTGCCCAAGCACCCGGCGCCGGAGCTCCTAGACCGCCGGTCATTGACAGCGGCTACGCCGCGCGGTCTTGTTGTTTGGTCCGGTCACGGTCGCTCCTACTGCGGCATGGACGGCAATCTCTGTTCCCTGGCGGCACCGGCGGATGCCGACGACGATCGCTGCGTCGACGGCCTCGTTTGCCTCTACCCGGGCCACGGCCGGCTTCCGGCCCGGGCTCTTGCAGGCGATACCGTGCTTCTAGAGCTCTGCGCCGCCGCTGCCCTCAGCTCCGACGACGTTCGGCCAGCCGACGGGGGCAACATCGCCTTGCAGCTCGCCAAGGGTAGCGCTTCGGCCGTGATTGCGCCGTACCGCAACCACCAACCCCAGCCCTTTGCACCATATCTGGCAATGTGGCACTACCGTTCGGGCTCGTCCGTGGGCGAGCTGCTGCAGGACCTCAATCAGCTAGCCCGGCAATCCGTCGGCGTCCCGTCGCCCTATATCCTGCTCGGGGATCCCGAAATGCGCTTGTCGCGCGGGGCGAGCGAGACCGCGCGCTCCCACGGTGAGGCACGTATTCGGGCTATCGGCGGTGCCCGGCTTCTGGTTCAGGCGAGGCCGGGGTCGGTCGTACGGACTGACGTGCCGGCCCCCATCTTGGAAGCTGCCGGGCTCCCGGAGATCTCCCTCAAGCGTCACCCGATCCGAGAGGCCGCCCATCAGCTGCTGGCCCCGGACGATGGTGCGGGATATCGGCTCTTCGTGGCCGTCGACCGCGATCTCCCGGCCGAAGAGATCGAGTTTGATGTTGCGGAGGCGGCAATCGATGGGAACGATCGCTCGGTCATTCAAAGCCTGCGCGAGAACCTCCTTCTGCTGTCCTCCTTTCTGCCCCGCTCGCTCGCGCAGAATGCCGAAGCACCCGAGCTCGAGGCGTTCTTCGCGACCGTGGGCAGCCTCGAACGTCACTTGACCCGGGCGGGCTCGGGACCTGCAATGCACGAGGGGGTTCGCGCTTCCTTATTGGGACTGGTGCACAGCGCCCTCATATCAGGCATTCTGGCGCAGGCCGCTGTCCTGAAGCGACTACTCAGGGAGGCTTGCGGACATGTCCAGTGGCTGCACAACGCGATCGAGGCGAGCCGTGGCCTGCGTCTGCTTGGAGCGACCCTGCATCCTGAGCCTTGCCCCTATTGCGGCAAGAACCTGCTGACCAGGCGGTATGCCGTTGGGGCTCTGCCACCGGTCCCCCGCGAGGTCATCGAGTGCGAGAACTGCCTGGTGATCTCCGACATCCCCTCGGGCGCGGGCATCGTGACGATCGGCTGCCCCGAGCCGATGCCGCAGGCCGAAGCCTTCACGATCGGAGTTCGCCATCTAGGCGGGTACGGCCTGCCATCGATAGTTCACGTCGGCTTGGCGATCGACACCGGGGGAGGACGCTTCGAGCCGCTGGTGTGCGAGCCGGCGATCCGCTACGCAAGGCTGGAGCCCGGCGAAACCCTGAACGCCTCCTTTCGGGCGGTCATACCCGCCGGCTACCCTACCCAGGCGCGATACCTGCACGCCGTGGTGCTGGCCAACGGCCGATTATCTAGCGGCACCCGCCGCCGGCTCATCTCCCGGGCGCCATCGGCAGAGGCGGCGTCTTCGGGGTCGTCGTAGCGCGGGGCCGAAACGAAGACGCAAAGCTCGTCATGCGCTCAACACGACACCGATCGGCGCTTCCCTCGCATCCCGCGCAAAATTAGCCCGGTCACGAAACAGACATCGCCGCCATGTACACTCCATTTCTGACGGTCTCTTTTCCTTGCGCGGGACAAAGTTTCCGGCCCCATGATGGCCGCCCTGCCGGACGATCGGGTGACGCTCTCACGGACCGCGACCGCTTCGCCGGCCATTGACGATTTGGCCGCGAGCCTGACAAGAAGCCGGCGGATCTGACTTCCAAGGATTGCCCTATGTCGAGTAAACGACCATTTCACTATATTGAGCCCGTCGGCCCAATGTACTGGGGGTGTATATGGCGCTGGATCCAATTCTAGAGCGCGTTCGCTCCGTCGAACTGGAGCTCCATTCCTTTTGTCCAAAGCGCTGTGCGTTCTGCGTGAACAGCTTTCTCGACCGAGACCGAAGGACCCAGTATCTGCCGGATGAGATCATCAATGATTTGATCCGGGACCTTGTACAGATTCCCAATATCAGGCGAATGGCCTTTCACAGATACAATGAGCCATTTATCAATAAGATGGAAGCGGTCAAGATAAACTCGATCATCGACAAGCTAAAACGGCACACCAATTTGATCGAGTATTGGGCCGCGACAAACCTAGTTTTTCTTTCCGAACGCAACAATTACCTGAGAGATTGCGATCTGAACTTTGTTACGGCACGCCGCTACGATCCAGAAGACCCGGGACTGACCGAGATATTTTCGCTGGTCAAGATCGACAGCCTTTACCGTGAGAGCGAGACCGAGACCATTCTCTTTCTGGCCGACGGAAAGATCGTTTTCTTTGAGGACGTGACAGAAAGATACTCCGGAGACTTGTACGATCGCGGGGGATCCCTGCCGCATCTGTCAACAAAGCCGCGGATCGCCCCCTGCAATCGGACAACGATTAACATCGGAATCGATTTCAATGGCAACGTGATGCCATGCCCGAACATGCAATCGCAGGTTCCAAGCCATGCGGGGCATATCCTTGGGAATCTCCATGAAGCGAGTTTGATTTCGATACTTAAAGGCGGCGCGGCGCAGGCATTCTTCGAAGCAACGGCGGCGCAGCATCTGCCGCAAGCCTGCCTGCGGTGTCAGTCCAAGAACATCCTGCGACGCTTCCCGACGCGCCCGCCCTGGTGTACCTGCGGGCGCTCGAAGAACGCGCCTTATTGCGACGGGTCCCACAAGGGCACCGAATTCCGCCCATGGTTCGACCCCGGCGAATGAGTGGGCGCCCCCACCCGGCGATGGTCAGCGCATGCCGGGCGGGGACGTTGTCTGGTGGCGTCCAACGGGTTCATCTCTCGCCGCGTCTGATTAGGGTGGAATCCTTGCTGATTGAGTCCTAAAGGTATGCCGAGGCCGATGAGCTGCAGCGCATGGTTGGCGGCTTGCGGCCGCGGACGCCATGCCGGCGGCACGCACGGACCGGAACCGATCGCAAGAGCGCCGTCAAAACGCCTGGTGCAAGCAGGGCCGTCAATCCATGAATCGCGACACTCGGTCCAAGAGGGCCCGTCCTCTGCCCTTGCGCTCTAGCGCGTGCCCCTCTGCCCCGCCGATACCAAGCGGCGTATGGCCTCCACCTCCGACTCGCAGCCCGCAACAAAGCCGCAGCGCTCGTGCGGATCGTGCGCCTCGAGGGCCAAGGTATCCACCGCGCCATCGGTTGCTGTGCCGCCCGAGGCTTTCAATATCATGGCGATCGGACTGCACTCGTAGACCAAGCGAAGCTTGCCCGATGGGCGGCGCCGGTCTGCCGGCACAATAACGACCCCTCCGGCCAGTATGTTTCGATGGATCTCGGCCACCAAGGTGCCGACGAAGCGCGACACTACAGTCGGCTTGCCATTGCTCGCCCGCTCCTTGAGCAGCTCGAAGTACCGCTTCATCCAGGTCGGCCAGAACGGCTCGTAACAGTGATTGACCGAGAGTATCGAGCAGGGCTCCTTCGATCTCAGCTCGGCCTCCCGCAAGATGAAGGCGGCCTTCTCGTGATCGTAGACATGCCACTCTAAGCGAAGCCCGTCGGTCACGACGAATTGCAGCGCATGCCCGTAGAGCAGATAACCGGCGGCGACCTGGGTATCCGACGCGCCCAAAAAGTCCTTGGGCCCGGCTGCACGGCTGCGCATGCGGCGAACCGAGAAGATCGACCCGACCGATAGGCCAGGCGCAACGTTGTCCGAGCCATCCAAGGGATCGAGGGCAACGACGAATCGGGCCTCTCTCCCCCGATCCAACAGGATCGGCTCGTCGACCTCTTCGGAGAGTATCGCGCCGATCGCCCGGCACCGGCCGAGCGCGCTCTCGAACGCCTGATGCGCCACGACGTCGATGCCCTTGATCGGCTCTCCGTGGATGTTAGTCCCGTAGGTTTGCTCCTGGGGGCCGAGGTGGCGACCACGCCGTAGCGCCTGTTCGATGCTTAGGCCGGCCTGCTTGATCGAGGCAATGATCTCCGAAAGATCGGTATCCTGGGCGAACATCTCGGATCCGCGGCTCGGCCCTTGATCCGAGGGCGCCGTTGCGACCCTTGGTCCGGATCCGGATCCGACCGCAGCACCGGTCTCCGGACCGGGCTTTGCAAACCTCAGCACCTCCGCGAGATCGCCTTGCCAATGGAATCCGCTGAGCCGGTTCGGCTTGATGATGCCCTTGCTCACCGCATTCTCGACGTGACGACGCGCCGCTTCGTACCGCGGGATGTGGATGCGTTGAATCACCTCGAGCACGATCATAGGGTCGAGCTGGCTGTCGGCGATGAGCTCAAGCAGCTGCATCAGGCCGTCGGCGTCCGTCAGATGCTGCAGCGGAATGCTCAGTATCTCCCCGCCCACCGGTGCGGTCTCATACCCGCAGCATGAGGAGTGGGCGCTCTGGTCGCCTTCCGGGCTCGTTTCCGAGACAAGCCGGAGATCGGCCTTCCGCTTGATCGAGGGCGGGCTGGCCGAGCGCGTGTGCACGAGTTGCAGGCCAAAAGCGCGCCGGTTGGCCTTTGCCCAGATCCATTCGAGGCGGCCATCCACCGCCTGCTCGATACTCTGACCGCACCGGTCGCATTCCCAGGCTCCCGGGAGGCTGGCAAACTCTTTCAGGACCGCTTTCGCCGCGGCGATCCTGGCATCGCCGTGCCGCAGGCCCAGCCGAAGCCCTCTTCGGCGAAAGATCTCGAGGGCCTCATCGAGCGTCCGATCATCCAAGCCCGGCCACCGGCCGGAGCCGGACTCAGTTCTGCGATCCATGATTGAGATGTCTCATATGCTGCGATCATCGCTGCCGTTCGAGCGAGACTAGATTCAACGCCAATCGATCTCCAGGAGCAAGTCCCCGCGAAAACAAAGCCTTCCGGCGCAGGCGAGCGCCCGCCTCGGTTGCGCGGCGCATCACCATGAGCGCCGCAGCGATGGGCCAGCCGGCCGGCCTGGGCACTCTCCGCGCGCCACCCTCGCAGCGGCCCCGCACTCCCAAAGCCCCGATCCGTATTGGAGCGTCGATGGCAGGGCGAAGTCTCGTTTCGGCGTCGCCAGCCCAATCATGCATTGGCCGCGCAGACCGTCTCGGCGGCTCAGCCGGTCTCGTCCATCGCCTGCGCGAAATTTCGAAAGTATATGGGCTGCGATTGGAGGGACAGGCGCGCCGAACGGCTAGCCAAGGATCGAATCGCGGCCGTTCATGTATCGCTTGCCCAGGACGTTCAACGCCGAATTCTCCATGCAGCGCATGAGGCTGCTGCCCTGAAGCGCCTCCACCGTTGCCGCCATGCGCGCCCTGACGATGCCCTCCGGCAAAGTGCCTTTCAGCTTGCTCGCCTTGCCGTCGTGCGAACCCGAATAGGCAATGGCGTATCCGCCGGCAATCTTGTCGTGGTTGAGCATCCGGAGCGTCGACGCGAACTCGTCATCGGATTCAGACGGAAATCCGATGATCACCACAGTCCAGAACTCCAGATCGGGAGCGGCATCGCATATGTCCTCAAGTGCCTCGATCACGGGTTGGATTTCGTAGGGGCGCCCCATCCACTTGAGAACCCGGTTGCTGGCGGACTGGATGGGCGCTTCGATCTGAAGGAACTTGCCCCGCCTGGCCCAGTCGCGCAGCTCGGGCAAGTAGCGCACAAGATACTGCGGCTCAAGAGCCTCAATGCTCCATTTGATGTCCAAATCGCCTTCCAGCGCAGCGAGGTTGTCCATCAGCTCCGGGAGCGACGATCCGATGTCCAGTCCGTAGCAGCCGGTCTCGTCGCCGGTGAACACGAAATGCCGATAGCCCTGATCAAGATAGGTCTCGTATTCGGCGCGGCATTGCTCCAGCGATTTGCTGACCAGATCGCCGGTCGAATTGCGAATGTGGCAGAACGTGCAGTGAAGCAGGCAACCGTTGCAGGTGCGCAACGTCGCCGTCTTGAGCCCCGGCGACCGGGCCCTGGCGAAGGCTTCCCGCTTGTAGAACATCAAGGTGTGCGCGTCCGCGCCGGAGACCGTGATGTGGTCTTGCGGGTCGTGGTTCCGAAATGCCGCCGGCCCCTTCATCGTGACCGTAAGCGCGTGAGGTTGCTCGGATATCGATCGAATCGAGACCTGGTGATCGGGAAACAGCGAATCGACTTGCTCCAGATCCTTCGCCTTGAGTGATGCTCCCTCGAAAGCGTCGGCCAAGCGCTTTGGCGCAACGCCCGGCAGGCAGCCAGTGACGAACAGCTCCGCGCCCGTCTTCTTCAGGTCCTCAAGCTGCTGAAAACTGGCGTTCTCGTAGGCCTCGGTGAACGCGCAAGTCACCAGAACGTTGAGATCGGCCTCGGAGGGCTTGCTCACGATCTCGCAATCGTTCGCCTCGAAATAGCTTGATAGACGCCGAGCATCCATTTCCCGACGCATGCAAGTGAGGCCTTCGGAGACCCATACTCGCAACTTACGATCAGGTTTCGTCATCAGTCGGCTCTGCCTTGTTACATGGAACCGATGCGTTCGGGCTGCCCGACGGTCATGGCTGGATTTCGTGCGCCAAGAGACTTCTGATGCAATCGGTCAAGCAGACGCGAAAGCCGCGAAAATCACCCCACTGTACATGTTCAAGCCACAGACATTGGAAAATTACCATAACTGGCATTGCGACGATAGTATGCCTCGGGGTTTTTTTGCCCGACAATGCTGATCGAGGCTGCGGATCCTCTTCTATCGTCGCTCGAATCGTAAGGCATGATGACCGGAGGCAACGGGGCCAGTACTTCGACCGGGCACGGACGCGTCTAATCCCTTATTGCAAACCCGCCGCTGATAGGCCTAGTATTTTCGCTCTCTTGACCGCGTACGGAGCGGTCGTTCCCCTCGGGAAGAAGGCAGGCTGAAAATGATCCCTCAAAGCATCAGCAACGCAGACGGTGACCGCGAGAAGGATGAGTTCGTCACTGTCGTACAACAGCTTTCGGTGGCTGAAATCGAGTCGATCAGCATCGAAGATATCAGCAGTGTGCAGTCCGATGTGCTAAAGGACGTGCTGAACGATGCGGTGCGGCAACGGCTCGAACAGCACTTAGGAGGGACATATACGTCGGCGCCGAAGATGTCGATCGCCGAGCTGAACGAGAAGGAAGCTGCGGGCTAGCGGCATCTAAGCGACTGCAAGGCTTGCAGCGGTTGAGCGACCGTGGACCGTTCGACGTGCGATGGCAGTCCCCGCCGTTTCCGATTCTCGGTCCCGGTGATCGAAGGGGCGGTGCAGTGTGGCCGGGCGAAGCGCGGCTCGGCCCCTGTTTTGGCGCCCCCTGGCGGCTACGAGGCGTTGAGGCTGGGGAGGAAAGACACCGTCTAGGTACCGTGTCGGTTTATTGCAGCTGCGATGGATCAGAACGTCTCCTTGTGCAGCCTCCTAGGCAAGATCATCTCTTGCCCGCTGCGAGGCGCACTTGGGCGTTGGCCGGGGCCCCGGTGGCGGTGTTCCGCGCCCGGCGCTATGATGAAGCGTATGCGGGCACCGGTTCGGCAGAGGAGGAGCAATTGCTGTCGTCGGTCGTGGCAAAGGCGTGGCGCCCCCATTCGCATCTGACAGCCCATTGCATGCAGGCGCGATCTGGGCGGTTTGAATGCAAGCGGCGGAAGCAAACGCGCATGATCTGCGGAGTTTGCCTGACCCACCGCTGACGAGGCTGGATCAGTGCCGATCACGATGTTCGTTTGGAAGGTCGCCAGCCGCTGCAATCTCGATTGCAGTTACTGCTACGTTTATCAGGGGGAAGATCAGAGCTGGCGACGGCAGCCTCGGTATATGAGCGTCGCCGTCGCCGAGGCGGCGGCCGCGAGGATCCTCGACTATTGCCGCCAGAGTAGCCTCCCGTCTGTTAACATAAACTTCCATGGCGGCGAGCCTCTGCTCGCCGGAACGGAACGCCTTCAGGCATTGGTCGCGGCGATCGAGGCAATCTTCGCCGATAGCGGCATCGAGGTGCGCTCTGCGCTGCAGTCGAACGGCCTGCTCGTGAAGCCGTCGGCCCTGAAGTGGCTCGCCGAGCACGGGATCGGCTTGTATCTGAGCCTGGATGGCCCGCCGCAAGTAAACGACCGTCAGCGCGTCGACCGAAAGGGGCGAGCTGTCACGCACCTGATCGAGCGCCGCATCACCGACCTACTGTCATCGGAGTACCGCCGGATCTTCCAAGGCTTCCTTTCGGTCGTCGATCCGAGTTTTCCCGCTCGGGAAACATTTGACTACCTGGCCGGCTTCAAGCCCCCGGCGATCGATTTCCTCCTGCCGTTGCAGAACCACGACAACTTCGAGCAGCGCGACTACGACCGCTGGCTAATCGACTGTTTCGATCACTGGTTTGACGGCGGCTCCGGGATCCGGGTCCGATACTTCGAGCGCATCATAGCGGGGTTGCTGCTTGCTCGTAGTCCGCACGGCAATGCCACGGTCAACGCGCTGGTCGTCGAAACGGATGGCACATATGAGATCGAGGATACGCTCAAGACCGCATATGGCGGCGCGTGCGGGCTCGACCTCAACGTTTTCGAGCACACTTTGAGCGACGTGCTGCACAGCGCCGCTTTTCTCAGGTTTTTCCGGGATCTCACGCCCGCATCTGACTGCCAGCGGTGCGAGTTCGTTGGCTCCTGCAATGGAGGCCATATCTCGCATCGCTACTCGCGGGCCCGAAGATATGACAACCCGAGCGTATACTGCGAACATATCAAGGCATTGACCCGACACATCTCCGCAAGGCTCGCTGACGAGCTCCGCAACCGGCGTCAGCGGGCGAACTAGGCCGTGACCTCCGATGCCCAACTGCTCGGTGCTGGCGCTGTGGACGGGATTGAAGGAGCCCTTGGCTTTTGGAACAGGCAGGCTGGAGCTCTTCCGGTCCGGCACGCCGCGCGCTTCGAGGAATCCGCTGCTCGTTATCGTGCCCGGCGGCAGCTACCGTGTCCTCGCCCCACAGGACTGCACGCCCGTTGCGGAGCTACTCTGCGAGCATGGCTATCATGCCGCGGTTCTCTACTACCGGGTTAAGCCCCACGCCTTTCCCAATGCGGTAGCCGACCTTTCACGGGCGCTGCGCTTGATGCGCAAGAACGCCGCGATGTTCTCCATCGATCCCGACAGGATCGGCGTGGTCGGTTTCAGTGCCGGAGGGCATCTGGCCGGATTGAGTGCATTCGCGCCGCATCTTCATCGCGACGCGGACGATGATCTGGTCGACACCGTATCGCCCCGACCGGACAGACTCTCGCTCGTCTATCCCGTCGTACGCCTCGCTCTGAAGAGCCATCACCGGTCAGCGCAGAACTTTTTCGGTGCTGCCCAGCCCGGCCCGGAGACCACGCGCGGCTTTGATCTCGACTTCCTGGTGGAACCCGGTGCGCCACCGTTCCAACTGACCCACGCGGTGGACGACCCGATCGTGCCGATCTCTCCATCCCTCGCGCTGCTCGATCGCGCAGCACACATCGGCGTCGAGGTGCAGGCGAACATCCTTCCGTCTGGTGGCCACGGCTTCGTGGTCCGGCCTGGGGTCGCGGGGACGACCTGGCCGGGCCCGCTGCTCGACTGGTTTGAAAGTCTATGACCGCTTTCGAGATCGCGAAAACCGGCGTCCCCTCGAGCCTGCGGGTTCGGTGGTGGGCGGCCTGCGGGATCGAAGCAGGCGAGATCGGGACCAACGCCGCGGCCACCCGTGCCGGTGCCCGCGCCTGCGCCATCTAGCGCAAATTCGGTTCGCTGGGCATCTCCCCCGCCCGCGCAAACGGAAGATGCCCAGGTCAGCCCTTGCCGGCGCCGACCCGGCGGCAGGTGTTCGGCTTGCAGAGCCTCGGCAATCCGCGGAGAATGAAAATTCTTGGTTTGCCAACGCGGCTCGAAGGCGGGTGGGCGGTTCGAAGGGCTGAATGCGCACCGTTTCCAGCCGCCGGGCGGTTTAGAAAGGCGATAAGCGATGCCATTCATCACTCTAAGGCAACTTCTCGACCATGCGGCCGAGCGCGGATACGGAGTTCCGGCCTTCAACATCAGCAACATGGAGCAGGGCCTTGCGGTGATCGAGGCCGCGGAGTCCTGCGATGCTCCGGTGATCATACAAGCAAGTCGCAGCGCTCGCGCCTATGCGGGCGACCTGATGATCCTGCAAATCGTCGAAGCGCTCTCTCAGATGCATCCTTCGATTCCGATCTGTTTGCACCAGGATCACGGCAACGAGCTTGCGACCTGCCTATCTGCCATTCAGCTCGGTTTCAGCAGTGTCATGATGGACGGCTCGCTGGAGGCTGACGCCAAGACCGTCGCCTCGTACGACTACAATGTTGAGGTCACGGCGCGGGCCGCCGAGATGGCCCATTCGGTTGGCGTCTCCGTTGAAGGCGAGTTGGGCGTGCTCGGCTCGCTTGAAACGGGAACAGGCGAGGCTGAGGACGGGCACGGTGCAGATGGCAAAGTCTCGCACGACAAGCTGCTAACCGACCCGGATCAAGCCGTTGACTTCGTCACGCGAACCAAGGTCGATGCCCTCGCAATCGCTTGCGGAACGTCCCACGGCGCCTACAAGTTCTCGCGCCAACCCGACAGCGAGATCCTGGCCATGGACGTTATCGAAGCCATCAACACGCTGCTCCCGAATACGCATCTGGTCATGCATGGCTCATCGTCGGTGCCCCAGGAGCTACAGGACATGATCAACCAGTACGGCGGGGAGATGCCACAGACCTACGGCGTTCCCGTGGAGGAAATTGAGCGCGGCATTCGGCACGGCGTTCGGAAAGTCAACATCGATACCGACTGTCGAATGGCGATGACGGGACATTTCCGAAAGGTCGCGGTCAGCTCGCCAAAGGAGTTCGATCCGCGCAAGTTTCTGCGGCCGGCGATGGAAGCGATGCGCGATCTGTGCCGCGACAGGCTGGAGCGACTCGGAGCCGCCGGAAACGCATCGAGACTTCGTATCATTCCGATGGAAGCCATGGCCAAGCGCTATGCGTCGGGCGAACTTGACCCGACCGTCGCCGGGAACCTAGTCTCAGACAGTCACGTCGCTTAGACCATTGCCCGCGAACAACGGGCAAGCGAGTTGTTCACGGATCGGTGATGGCACACGTAAAGCGTAGCACACCCGCACCGACTCTATCGTTTAGATCGGACTCGCGCTCGCAATGCCGGGAAAGCTGGAGACGTCAGCCCCCGCGTAAGTATTCTACCAGAACGCCGCCCCGGGCTTCAGGCTCTTATTCGGCACTCTCGACAGCCTTGCCTTCGGCACTGTCCCCGGCCTTGGCTTTACTGTAGTGAATCTGGGTTTTCTCGGAGCGGTCTGCTTTCGCATCCGCTTCATCCGTCTCATCTTAAATGCGTCTTCCGTCTCATTCGCGTTCTTCTTAATCATGTCAGTCTTCGTATCAGCCGCCGGCTTTTTTTCCTCCGCAGACATCGCGGTGGTTGCCCCAAAAACTGAAACGAGCGTACCGACCAATATGGCTACCGTGCGACGCATGTCAGTCTCCGATCATTTAAGCCGACCCTCCAATTAAGTGTATTTGAACCTTGATGGATTTGCAACAAGGACCTATGTTCGCGGCTTCTTTGAAGACAATCGAGGAACCATAAAAATCGAAATTACAATCCGTTAGCTTCATATGGCAGTGACTCGACCGGGGGATGGTGCTCCGGCTCGAACACTGTTTCGCGTAGTCCGGCTTTGGAAGCGACGTTGTCACTCTCCCGCTCGAGGCGGCATTCCATTTCTCACCGCTGCGCGGCGCCGGGGCAATGGGGGAACGCATCAAATTGCAGACCCAATCCCACGGCATTTCGTCGTTGGCTTACCCCCGAGAGTCCCAAGCCATGAGGCACTAAAACGAAACAAAACGCCGACCAGCGAACCAAAGCTCGAAGTTTTTGGCCAAATAGATACCGACATCGACCGTACCGGGCGGCCAGACTGCCTCAGGAACCAGGGTGCGCGCCGGTTTCCGGTCCGGGCATGGCCATTCCCACACGCGCACGTCGCTCCGCGCTTGGGATCGGACCATGAGGCAGCCAATCCAATCGCCACGTGAAAACCTGCCGCGCAGGGCGACCTTGACGGCGCCGCTCTCGCTGGTTTCGATGCCGATGCTGCGGCGACCCGGCACATCGCAAACAATCCCGCAATAAGCGCAATCCGCCAAGGTGCGCTCGATGTCCAAAGAAGGGATCTCGCACCTCATGACGAGGAGGTCGCCATGGGTCCGGCCGCAGGACGGGCATTTTGCCTCGCTCGCTTTCGCGTCCACGCTCGTCCTCGCATAGGACAGCCAGCCGCGGTAGGGCGGCATGAACTGCTTGGCCATAGCCCGAAGAATTTCCGCCTGAAGCGATCGATCCTGCTCTAACGTGGGCCGATCATCGTTGAGATCATCGCAAAGCTGCGCCATCGGACGGTCGGCCGGAGCGGCGCGCGGCGCTGAGTCAGGGTTTTGCGAGGCGATTCCTTCGAGGCAGGCCCGCACGAACATACGCTTCGTGTCGCGAGGGGCACCGCGTCGACGCTCCACACGCTCGGCGAGTTGAGGCGGCGGTGGACCAGGGGTGCTCGAACCAGGAACGCGGAGACGGGTCGCCGGATCGCCGACCAGGCAGTAGCCCCCACCGATCAGGTATCCCGGGGGATCGCGGTGGAGCCGCGCCAAGACGCGCCCGGCAGAAGCTCCTGCGACCACAAGATCGCACAACCACTCGATGTCGATCGTGCGAACCGTGGAAACGCGCCAGGGGAGCAATGCCGCTCCGATCTTGCGGTTTTGGGCGAACCTCATGCCGAGGTTGAGGGGCTGGTCGGGCCGCCTCCCGTCGATCGGCAGATAGCCCCAACAGCTGCCGAAGATCAGGAACCGCGCCGAAATGTCGGTCGGATCGATCAGATTGCCGCTCTTGAGCGCCGTGTCCACGGATTGGGCATGGGCATGGCACTCGCGAGTCCGCTGGCAGCGATTGTGCCCCTCGAACCGGTTGCCAACGTCGCCCGCCAGCGAGCACAACGTAACGCCCGGCGCGAGAAATGCATCGATCCCGTCGGAATGAGTAACGATCGCCAGGACGCCAGCGCCCTGTGTCAAGACTTGCCGGACATCGCTCGCATCCGTCAACGGATGCTCCCAGGTGGAGGAGGCGTCTTCCAGGAGCGCGACTCCCTCGTCGGCGATGAAGACTGCGCGCTCGATCTCAGGTTCCTCCACCGTCAGCGCTTCGATGTTGGCCATGGCGGAGGACCATAGTTCCTCGATCGTTTGCGCCACCAGGAGCCCGGGCGCATTGGTTTGCACCGTGGCGTAGACTCGGCGAAGCAGCTGCGCATCGATGTGGCGCTCAAAACCGACGAGTACCGCACCTTCAAGAACGCCCGACTCGAGAACCGGCGGGAAGAGGGAGAGCTCGCGCCCGGTCCAGGAGGCGTAGGCCTCGGCCACTTCCCGAACGCCGGCGTCAAGAGGCACCACTTTTCCGCCGCCCTCCTCGGCAACGATTCGACGCGCGGCGCTCACGTCCAATCCGGGCAAGGCGCCGCCCCCCGTCCGCGAAAGCGATCTGCCGATCAGTGAGCGAGCAACACGACCAATGCCGCCAAGCGATGTGAGGCCCGGGAATCTTCGCATCTGGCTAAACTCTAGCTACCTCTCTGAAAGGCCGATCCAACTCAGGGCCGGCCGAATTGCGCCCACGCTTAGTACCACTTGTAGAACCGCAGTCGTAACTCCTTTATCTGCAAGCGAACGGCGCGCAGTTCGCCCTCGCTTGACCCAGATATCAAACAGCGGATTCTGCAATACAACCAGGACGATTGCGTGGCGACGCGAGTCCTGCTTGATGGCATCCGCGCTCTCTAATGCACTGACGATTTCTGTGGATTCACAAATTGCGGTAGCCGTGCGATTCTGTCCGCATGGCCGAGAGAGTTTGCATCCTTTTGTCGTCCGTCGACTACGCGCACGTGGAAGCTGTTGGCGCGCACCGGCACCACCCGCAGAAGCATGTCTGGCGGGCTCGGATCATCCTGCGCTCGCGGAGTACTGTAAAGCTTTTAATAGATATTGCGTGGGCCCCACAACTAACAGACGCGACATCGTTGTCGCTTTTGCGGCCGGTGCCGGGATCAACGGCTAACAAGCACCGCAGTGAGCGCAGCGAAACGAGGAGCGCACATCATGACCGATGATTCGTTCACCGTGCCAAGCAAGCCCAAGACCAAGAACCCAGCACTGCGAGTGGTGGATGGAGGCAAGCGCCCAGCCTTGACCGCCAAACAGCAGGGCTTCCTCGATGGCGTGACTAGAGGCAGGCTGACGGCGAGCGATGCATACAGGCAGGCATACGATGCGGACAAGATGTCGGCGAAGGCAATCCACACCGAAGCATCCAAGCTCATGGCACACCCTGAGATTGCCCTGCGGATCAAGCGGTACTGGGCGCAGGAAGAGAGGAGTAGACAGTCTGATGCCGTAAGCAAGGGCGCGTGGATCATCGAGGAACTCACCGCGTTGGTCGAAGACCCGAAGACCACTGGTGCCACCAAGGTGCGTGCCTTGGAGTTGCTCGGCAAACAAAGGGACGTCGCGCTCTTCGTCGATCGCAGTGTGGACGAGACGGCGTTCGACAAGCGCACGCCAGACGAAGTGCGGCAGGAACTTGAGGTCAAGCTCGGCAGGCTGCTTGGCGCTGACCGGTGATAGAGCCGGTTGTCATGGAGCGCGCGCTCTAGAACGGCGCCGGGATCCGTTCTTTTTCCGCCTTGATATGGTCGTCGGTTTCGCGCATTAGCGCCTCAAAAACGCTTATGGATCCAGGAGTGACATATCGCCTTGCCCTTTTTTGGACCTCCTTGAGGCCTGCGCTGAACCGCTGCCATCGCCGGTCTAGGGATAGGCCGTCATTCATGCCCTTTTCTGTGCGGTGTACACTCGGCGCATATTTGCCGGGTTGTGTGCGCGCTAATCTGTCGGCCACATCGGAATAGCCAGCGTGCCTTGTGCCTGCGTCTGGCTGGCCAGCCCGCGCTGTGCTTAAGCGTCGAGCGTCGCCACATGCCCTCGACGGGTGAGGCGCGCCGATCAGAACGGCGCGTCATCGTCGGAAGCTACGGTAGCGGGTGGAGACTCTTGGAAATCGAATAAATCCCACAAACAGTTTACCGCCTCGTTCCAGTAGTCCGACGTCGCCCAAGGCAGGTCACGGAAAACAAGCCGCCGCAGTTCGGAAAAGCTCATACCGGCTTTCCAATGTTTGATGATGGATTTTTCAACCTCACAATTAGGCCCGTTTTGAATGTATTCCACCAGTTCGGTCAGCTTCTTGTCCCGTAGTTCGGTCATGGTCGTATCCTTCATTGCTTGGGTTGTAAGATCTCGTTCGGTCGGCTCGTTGTGGCGTGTGAACTGGCGGTCGATAGCGCAGCACTCGTGGTCAGCCTTTTGACCCTTGGCGCATTTCGGCGGAGCCTCCAGCCCGATTTCTGCGAGTGCCTGCTTCGCCTTCTTCCGCCTGTTTCTGCTCCAGTCGTTCCAGCAGTCGTGATGCAACCAGGTGTGTCCGTGGTCGGTTGTGCCGAACGGCACGACGACGCTCCCACCAGCCTCCGGCTTGCCGCACCATGCGCAGCGCCCCGGATCAGAAAGCTCGGGATAGCGGTTGAGCCATTCGACGACGCAGCACTCAAAGGCGACGGCTTCGGCCTCGGCCCGGGTATGCCCTTGATCGAACTCGGCGATACCGGCGCGCTCGTCGAAGAACGTCTGCCAGTCTTTTGCCGTCCAGTCGCCGTCCGTCGCTCTGAGTAGGGCGACGATGCCCGCCTTGTGACGCCTTAAACCTTCCAGCACTTTTGGCGCAGGTTCCTGGTCGGCTTCGAGGATCAGGTCGGTGCCGGCGACGCCAATGCGGACACCTTTCTCCTGTGCCAGGCGGAGGGCTTGGATTGCGCTCATACCTTCCCCCTCCAAGGAACGGAACGAGAGGGGATACTTGCGTCCGCACCGTCCGCACCGTCTGCGTCGTCGGTTTCACTGAGGTTTTCGCGGACGGTCGCGTGGTCCGAAGGCGCGTCATTTGCGTCCTCCCACGGCATTACCGTCCGCAGCCCAGCGTCGCCGGAACCGTTACCCAGAGCGGCCTTTCCCCAATCCTCCCACGGTGCGGACGATGCGGACGGTTGTGTCGCCGTGTTTTCCGGCAGCCAGGAAATCTTGATGGTCCGGGTTTTTGCGCGCCCTTCTTTAGAGAAAGCGATGTCGATCCCGACTTTGCGCAGGAAGGGGGCGGCGCGCCGCACCCGGCCCGATAGTGCCCGCGCTGACGCCGGCCAAGTTTTGGCTCGGCTTATCTTCTCGCCCACTGCCTCAGTAAGGACGCCCAGAAGATCCGTGGCAGTTCCCGTCCACACCGTCCGCGACGCCATTAGCGAGCGAACAGCGGAGCCCACCGGATCTGCCTCGATAACGCTATCGACCGCCTCGTCGAGGTTGCCAGCATAGGCCCTACCGAACTTGCCCTCGTCCCACAGTGCTCCCTCACACGCAGTCGCCCACAGCGCGAAGTCGGCCATGCGCGGGTGCTTCTCCAGCTTGGTGTCAGGAAGCCGACGCAACCCCACCGAGACGGCGTCGAGCAGTGCGCCGAGGATCTGGGGACGCGCCTTGTCGAAAGTGGCCCACAGCTCCTTCTCCGGCCGGCGGCGCTCCTCGGGGATAGGATCTAGGGTCAAGAAGATTGCCCGATCAGCCAGGTCGGGCCGGGTGACGATGTCCTCGATACCGTTCAGCACCACCGGGCGGGCGGCGTCAAACAAGACCTCGTCTATGTCGGTGTAGAGCTGGCGGATAGCAAAGCCCGCGCCCGTCGCCAAGCGGCACAGCGTGTCGGAAATCCATGCCCGCAGGCCCGACACATTGTCGAAGGCAAGCACGTGGCCATTGTTGGCAGCGATGAAGAGGTCGCGATCCTCGCGCGGCAGGGCACGCAGCGGAGCGGTGTTCGGATCAAGCAGTGCCCTTAGGACGGCGCAGAAGGTGGATTTGGCGGAGCCCTGCTCGCCCGACAGCACGATGACCGGATACGGCCCCTTGTCGCGCAGCACCGCCAGGGCCCAGGCGACGACGAGCACGAAGTCGCTGTCGCCGCTGACGTTGAGGAAAGCCCTCAGCATCTCCACAGACCCGCCTCTGATGGGCGTCGGCAGCGGTTGCATCCCCGCGGCGCGGCGAAACCGGACTGGCGGCTCGGCGACGATGCGCCAGCCCGTCTCGTCGATCTCGACAGCGCGCCAGGCGTGATCGGCGAGGTCGAGGTAGAGCTTGCCGGCATGCCCAGCCACCCGGATGTGAACTTCGATCTCCGGCGCGTCGAAATGGGCCTTTGCCTCGATGACGTTGAGCGCCGACTGCAGGGCTTCCGAATTCGGGGCGCCGGCCGTCTCCTCGAAGAACCGCCGGGTGAGCCAGCGTTTGAAGCCTTTTCTACGGATAGGCCAGGTCTCGCGGTGGCCGTTGATCTCCACATCGGCGTAACCTGTGTCATCCGGGGCATGGAACAGGCCAGCGTCCGCCGCAAGCCCGATCAAGGTGTCAGCCTGGCTCAGTCCGCGTCCCCCACTGTCGCCTTTCTCGGCGGCGATGGCTTCGTCGAGCGGGGTCACGCGGCAGCCCGCCTTCTTTAGCTGCGCCCGCAGGGTCTCGAAGGCGGCACGATCTTCCTGCTTCAGTTCGAGGAGCCTCTCCAGCACCTCGGGCGCGAACGGTGCGCCCGGATCGGCTTCGGTCATTTCGGCCAGACCATCGAGCGGATCGACAATTTCTTCCGCATCTTCGATGGCGGCCGCGATCAGGTTTCCCCTGTTGCCAGTCATGCCGCGCGCTCTTCGATTTGAGGCGCGCAGCGGAGTAGCAGATCGTTGAAATCCAACTCTCTCGGCGGCCGGGCGATGCGCACGGAACGTCCTTGTCGCTTCCATCGTAGCGCCGCTTCGCGAGCGGCCGCTTCGCCGGGGTCATCCCCATCGGCCAGCACGACCACATCACGCACCGTGTCGGGGAGATCGAGAGCACGAAGGCCAGAGGTCGAGAGCGCCGCCCAGGCCGCATTGCCGGTCGCCTGCATGGCGCTAAGGCAGGTCTCGATGCCTTCCCCAATCATCAGCAGATCACCAATGGCGCCTAGCCGCACGGCGCCTCCGTGGCAGGGGCCATGCATCATCTTTTGGGGGTAGACTGGCGCTTTTCCGGCGCCGTCCCGGGCGAGAAATGTCCGGTGGATCGCCAGTGGTGCGTTGTCCGTACCGCGCGTCACCAGCGCCACCATGGTAGGCCAGGTACGGCCCGTGGGATGCTTCAGCCCTGCATGGAAGCGAATATTGGCCAGCGGCGGAAAGCGCAGTCCGCGCGATCGCAGATAGGACTCGGCCAGGGTGTCGAAGGCTGGCAACGTTACATTCCAGAGGCGCAGCGCTCCCTCGGTACGCTTCATGTCGTTGCGATTCGGTGGGGCGTCGACGGCGCGGCGCGGCTCGCGGCGGATGAACCGTTCCCGGTAGCGCTCGCTATCATTCCACAGCCCGCGCGAGCGGAGCGCCCCGATCACCTGATCCTGCTCGCAACCGGCGTGGCAGCGGACGAGAATACGACCGTCCGTTTCGGTCACGCTGAGGGACGGATTTTTGTCATCATGGGCCGGGCACCGGGCCATCCCATAGTCCGTCAGCCACCGCCCGTTGAGGGCGGCGACGATATCGCGGGCGTTCATGGCGGACCCTTTGTTCCCACCCCGTCCTTCTGCTCTTCGGAGCGCTCGTCGTTGTTCCGGGAATGTGTACGGCCATATTCTGGGTCGAGGTTTCCGGTGAGATTGGCTTTCGATAATGTGCCGGGCCGGACGCTGAGCATCTTCTCCATCGCCCCGAGCGGCACCAGAAGCCGGTGGCCAATTCGGAGTGTAGGGAGCTGACCGGTGCGGGCGGCTTCGTATGCAGCGGTTCTCCCGAGGCCGAGTATTTCCCCGGCCTCGGGCACCGTCATTGTCAGTCGGCGCGAAATTTCAAATTGCTGACGCATGGTGGTCGTCTCTCTCTAAGAGTGCCGGATGATAGTAGTGATTGACCAGCAGTCCTGTGAAGCGTAATATCAAAATTGTGGACAATTCATCTATTTAGCATCCACACATATAGAGCGAAAATGCCGGATTTGCTGTTATTTGAGTGGGAGAAAGATCGAGACGGTTACGAGATCGTTGAGTTCGATCCAAGAGGCGTCGAGTGGAACCGCGCGAAACACCCTGACTGGAAAGTCCCCATTCCCAAGGGCGCATCGATTGAGAAAGCCAAGCTCATTGAGAGGTGGGATATGTTTTTGTGTCCCGCGATGGATGACGATTGGCGGCCATTTAAGGTTATCGAACCTGTCGGCAATGGAAATGTCCGCATCGAGCCGTTGTCGAACGACAACGCACCTTTCAGGGAGTTCGCCGATCTGGGGACGGGAGAGGATCGGATCGTAGCTTTCGCCGACAAATACGGCCCGCTTAATCGTCAGCCGCGACTTGAGCGGCTGGATGTATGGCAAACGGAAATCCGACGGATGCATACGGCTGTGACGCTGTTGGAAAAGGCGACAACAGGTAAAAGTCTGGATGAGTGGGTTGCTTCATTCAACCGGAGGCGACCGGGGTGGATGGAAAAAAAAGGGCGGGTTCCCATGAGTATCGAGTTGAGGACAACACATGATCCGCTCCGTCCTTTCCTGCACGTTGTTCCAGACGACCTAATTTCTGCTATGTGGCTTCAACTTGCCCAGCATGTCAGCGCCTCAACACAACTAAAGCGCTGTACGTGGTGTCCCGCGTGGTTCCTTTTCGGGTCAGGGACCAATCACCGGAGAAGCGCGCATTACTGTTCCCCCCGGTGTCAAAAGGCAGCGCACAGAGCCGGACAAAGGAAAGTCTCATGAGAGGCAGTATCCGAAAGCGTGGTAAGAGTAGCTACCGTCTGACTTTCGATTTGGAGCGGGACAATACTGGGAAGCGACGCCAGAGGACCGTCACCGTTTGCGGCAGCAAAAAACAAGCGGAAGCCGAACTCAGCCGCATCCTCGCTGATCTTCAGCACGGCGGCTTTGTCGATCCGGGCACCGTCACCGTCGGTGAATATCTCAAGCGGTGGCTAGATCACGTCGCCAGCAAGACTTCGACAAAAACGCACGAGCGTTACGACGAGATAGTCAACTTCGCCATTGCTCCCCACCTCGGCACCATCAGGCTTTCGAAGCTGAGAGCGATCCATATCCAAGGTTTCTACAGCGAGGCTCTGGTCTCGGGCCAGAAGCGCCGTTCGGGCGGCTTGTCCGCCCAAACCGTTCTTCACTATCACCGTATCCTTTCGCAATCGCTCAAGCAGGCCGTCAAGTGGCAACTGTTGGCCAACAATCCCGCAGACGCAGTCGAACCGCCAAGGCCATCGCGACCGGAAATGGTTGTGCTCGACGACAATCAGACGGCCACTCTGCTCGGGGCGGCGGAAAGCACGCCGCTTTTCCTTCCGGTTCTACTGGCAGCAACGACAGGTATGCGTCGTGGAGAAGTTCTCGCGCTTCGTTGGTCGAACGTTGACTTGGATCAGAAACGCCTTTCGGTTGCCCAGACCCTGGAAAAATCGCGTAGCAGGGGGCTCCGGTTCAAGCAACCCAAGACCAAGCGCAGCCGCCGCACCATCTCACTCCCCTCAATCACAGTGGAGGCTCTCAGGAAGCGACGCGCCGAGCAGGCGGAGGTCTACTTGCGTCTTGGTCGCGGATGGGACATCGACACGCTGGTCTGCTGCAGACCGGACGGCACCCCCATCAATCCGAACACCCTGACAAGCGGTTTCGCGAGCCTAGTACGCAGTCTAGACATCCCCCAAGTGACGTTCCACGGCCTGCGGCACACACATGCGACACACCTCTTCAAAGAGGGCGTCCACCCGAAAATCGCTCAGGAGCGGCTCGGCCACAGCACCATTTCGACGACGCTCGACCTCTACTCCCACGTCATGCCGGGGATGCAAGAGGATGCAGCGTTGCGGGTGGACAAAGCCCTCAAAGCTGCGCTACGGAGGCGCTCAGACAGTGAAAATTAGGCGTTACGTGACCAATTTGTGACCATTGTCTCGAGTTTGGCGATCGTTCAGATCGAAAAACTCAATGATTTCAAATGCGGAGGGGTGCCGGAGTGGTCGAACGGGGCGGTCTCGAAAACCGTTGTGCGCGCAAGCGTACCGTGGGTTCGAATCCCACCCCCTCCGCCAGCACTAAGTTAATGATTTCATTGAGTTATTTAGATTCTAGCATGAATTCG
>Ga0307379_10002733_pt1 | contig 25925 bp, 20 predicted proteins | sample UN2MG_FD_202237 | JGI IMG/M metagenome (GOLD analysis project Ga0307379, IMG submission 202237) | Soil microbial communities from Risofladan, Vaasa, Finland - UN-2 | ecosystem: Environmental > Terrestrial > Soil > Coastal area > Acid sulfate soil | place: Finland: Risofladan, Vaasa | collected...
CAGAATCCCTCCACAGCCGCTGAAGGTTTGCCCCACCAAAATTCAAGATCACCGTCAAGGGTGTATGTCTCGATACGAAGACGGCCGGGATTCACTACCCGGAGCAGCCCGTCCCTGGGGACAGCCAGGTCAAAATAGGGGCTCGGGATCACAAATCCGGGGATATTTCTGTCCGGGTCTTTTTTGCCAATCTGATTGAGAATGTTCCCATCTGTATCGTAGCGGACTACAACACGATTGCCTGCATCGGCGACAAAGATATTGTCCCTAAAAACCACGATACTGGTCAGAATCGCATCGGGACCCAAACTGTCCCAGCTTGATTGACGCTGACCGTTTACATCATAGACTTCGACATGATCCTTAAAGCCGACATACACCGTGCCATCGACCTTGACAGTCACGCACTGGGAAGAACCTTCAAGTACAATTTCACCGAGCAAATCGCCGTTCCGGGAAAACGTACGAACGGCCCTATTGCCGGCAACGTAAATCGACCCCTTCGAATCGGTGGCGATGCCGTGCGCCTTGGTAAAACCGGTTTTTATCGCCTCCGCCGATTCCTCATAAAGAATCAACCCTGGATCAATCTGCGCCAGATCTTCGACGTCATACTTGAACTCTTTGCCAAGACGACCACCTTTGCTGCCGAGCACATCAAGTCTTGCAATGGCGACGACAGCAACTATGACGGCCAAAACAACAAGTATGCCGACGTATATCTTAAAATTTATTTTTCCTGATATTCTGTTCATAAAACTACCTTAGCAAAATCTAAGAAAATGCCATCATAGCATAAAGTATCTCTGTATTCAACACAGCAGTCACACACTTTCACTTCCTACTTTCCTGATATGTCAAGACACAACATTTGTTGTGCATCGCGTACAATTAATCTACCCGAGGCAACCGCCATGGGACCCCACGATTCGTGTCCATCAATCACTGTGGCCTGGGCCAGCTGGACATACTCGGAAGGATTGGCCTGCAACAAAGTCAGTTCTCCGGAATCATTCATTACATAGATTAATCCATTCGCGATAGTATACGGGCCATTACCAAATTTGTGAGCGCTCGTGCTTGTCCAGACGACATTGCCACCAAGGTCAAGACAGACAAACTGTCCGTCCGGCCTGACCCCATAGATGTGGCCTTCATAAATAATCGGGCTTTGCTGTATCGAGCCAAATATATCTGTCGGATGGAGAAACTCCGATTCCACATCTATCCTGCCATTGTTCTCGGTAAGACGCAGCATCATGCAGCCGTATTCATATTGACTGTAGCCGGCGGTTAGAAATAACCTGTCCCGGCCGACAACAACAGGTGTTGGGACATTAAAGCGCACCTTCCACTGGTCGGTCTTCCACAAAACGCTCCCATCCTGAGCCGACACTCCCACGACTCCTCCAGTGATATGATTACCACCACAGTACACGTAGAAACGTTGGCCGTTGAACTCCATTGGAACAATGGATGAATGCGTCATTACCCAGCCATCCGGATTAGGTGTTTTCCAGACGATCCGGCCGCTTTCGCAGTCCACGGCCATCATAAGAATATCCCCCGCCGGTGCAATTATGGCATTGCCGTTATCAATCAGGGGACACTGTGCCGTGTACCACTGTGGCATTTTCGTATTGAATTCACTGACAAGATCGAACATCCAGCGAAAATTACCCGTCATGGAATCCAGACAAGTAACATGACATTTCGGCCCCATTGTCACAACATACTTCTCTGTCACCGCCGGTACCGTTCGACTCATCCCGTGCCATCGTTTCACCTTAACAGGATAAGAATACCGCCAGATATCTTTGCCGTCATCGAGTGATAAACATCGTATAACATCAGCCTGTTTTTCGCGATCATAATCCAGAACATACACTCGACCTGTTAGAATCGCTGCGCCGGCGTAACCTTCTCCGACATCGATAGACCACAGTGTTTTTGGACCACTCGCAGGCCATGTCCTCGCAAGTGAGATATCATCAGTGCTTATTGCATCGAAATTTGCTCCCCTGAACCGCGGCCAGGCACCAGGCAAATCCGCCGGTACACCATTAAGCTGCTCCAACTTACCCTGTAGTTTTCCTGTTCCACTATCACCCGGGAGCACTTGTTGAACATCCTGAATAGTTGGCACGCGCTCAGTAAGGTCCATCGCTGCATCTGCACTAAGCCACACGTACAGCAAGACAGCCCCCAAAATTGCCAGGCCGAAAGGTATTGTCTTTGCAATAGCTGTTTCCTTCATACTTTCCTCGCTAAGACCTTAAAGTACCTCTACTCATTTCTCAAAGTATCCAGCATTTTTCCACTGAGTGCAGATGCTGTTGCAATCCATATCCATACAATACCGCTCAAGGCTATAGCAGCGACCGTCAGTGACAGTGAAAGATACGGAAACTGAGCACCGGGCGATTTCAGAGCCGGGCCGGCCGCTACAAGAGCAGCAACAGCTCCGCATACTAACCCTCCAAACATAAGCCCCGAATGCTCGTAAAAGACCATGCGTTTCAGTGCGTGCTTATTAAATCCCACGGCCCGCAGCATTGCAAGCTCGCTTCTCCTCTCGAGCATATTACGAAGCACAACCAGCCCCAGCCCGACACTTCCAAGAACAAGCCCAAGTCCTCCCAATATCTGAAATATTGAAAGATACATATTTTCAACTTCACTAAAGGCCTTTAACCGCTCCTTGGCCGACGTAAGTCCCAAACCAAAGTCGCTTAACCTCGCAGAGAGGTGTTCGGCAACTGCGTCGACTTTCTCCTGTGGAGCATCAATAAGTAAAATCCTGTAGCCATCTTCCGATGGGAAACGCTCTATGAATTGATTCTCGGCAATAAGTAAGCTGCCCTGCAGGATTGAGTTCTCCAACATTCCGACGAGGCGAAGTCGAAAATTCCGCCCTTTCTCATCTTTGTACTCAATTAAGTCCCCCAGAGACTTGCCCATCGCCCATTTAATAGTTGAGTAATCACCAACGGCAGGTACAATGTCCTGGTCTTCATGCCTGTTGAGCATGTCCCAGGCAGTCTCCCTGCTGACGCCCTCTGCCGTATCGGTGAAACGGAAAGAGCCACGATTTAAGAGTTTGACCGGCTGAATACCTAACAAACGTGGCGTCTGTGCCCGGTTCAGGTTGAAACAGCTCGCATCGTCACCATCTTTAACACGTAACTGAACTACATCGACACCATCAAGAAAATTGCTATCGACAACCAATGATTGGCGCCCGGACCGGCTGTTCAAATCCTGAAGAATCCCGATGGCTGATTCACCAAATAATGTAAATCCGCCCGTACCCGAGTCACGTCTCTGGGCATTGGCCAGAGGATCGTGCCTGAATGACTCAACCGCTATGACCAGGAAGATACCACAGGCAAGCAATGCCACAACCGCCAGACTGCGTCCGCTTCGCCTTGTAGAATTGCGAAGTCCCAGACCGGCCAGCGATGACATGGGTTTTTTCCAACTTCCTGCCATAATTTTCAGCAAGGTTCCGCTCAGCGCAATTCCGGCAGTTAGAAGTAAGGCCCCGGCACCAAAAAATGCTCCGGCAGCCTTATCGCTGTCACCAGTGCCCATTACAGCCAGCAGCAGCAGCGCCCCTGCCGTTGTCACTATTGCTACGGCTATCCCAATCCGCCCGCGGGATAAGGACTTAGCACTGGGAAATTGACACTGCCCCGCTCCGGCAAGGAGTTCACGGGCCGGCCTGGAGGCCTGTTTGCGCAAGGTAAAGCTTATTACAACCAGGGAAATAATGACTGCCGCCAACGCTCCGACAATCAAGGTAAATGGTTTTACATAGTAATCCATTGTCGAACCTTTTATCACCGCCGAAAGCGCGTACATCATAACTTTTGTATAAAGTAGTGCCGCTGCGGTTCCCACAATTGACCCAAGCAACGCCACCGGAACGCTCTCAAGAAGTAAAAGCCGCCTTACAAGCTTGGGTAAAAATCCCACCGCTAAGAGCATTCCGACCTGCTCGCTGCGGCTTTCGACACCGAATACAAACAGAAGGCCCGTCAGGACAACTGCCGCAAAAATAAGAAACATACTTAAGCCGAGAAAAAGCCATCCGAAGTAAGTCGCCTGACCTCCGGCCTTTAAGCCGCGTTCAAGTACAGGCTGAAAGAACAATCCTACTGAAGCAGGATCAACCGAACGTAGTAACTTGCGTGCAATATTGTCCCCGGAGTCAGTATCGAGTGGGTAGCGAACTGAAGTCATATTCCCGTACCTGTTGGCCCACATGGTCTGGCCGGCCTTGAGCGTAACAAAGGCCTTGGGTGTACCGCGATACCGGTCCCAGTAAGCCTCATCTTTGTCGCGTATCTTGTTTAGATCAATGGTGATTCCGGGCTTCCAATCCCTGCAATTATTAACGTCCGCCAGGCCCGGAAAATCCGGCATTAACTCAGGATCGTTGGCCGGCCCATCCATAGGCAATATCTTGCGAACTTCGAAAGTTGATTTCCGTTCTTCAAGTTTCTTCAGTTGTCCGACGACCGAGTAAGTAAGCTCTATCGAATCACCGACCTTGGCTCCGAGGTCGTCAGCAAGCCACTGGTTTATAAGAATTTTGTTATCCTGCATATCCTCAGGGATGAGGCTGTTTCCATTGGCTGCAGGTGACAAAGCAGCTACTGTTGAATATGGAGTCACCCTGTCACCAAGACGTAATTCGTTAACGAAATATGTCAGAATTCCAATGGCGCCATCTGCAGTATTTGCCATGGCCTCGGTAAGAGGAGGGTCAATAAAGACCCTGCGGCTGCGTATTTCAAGTGCTTTTAATCTATCCAACCTGTGAAAATAAAGGCCGGCGTCGCCAAGCTGCCATCGTCTGCTGATAGCCGCATTGGCTTTTTCAACCGTTATACTGTCCCTGTCGCCTGCGGCCGCCAAAAGCATATTAGCCTCGGCACTGTGACCGATATTCTCCTGCAGCCATCGAATCGGCACAAATACGTTCAGTGGAGCAACCTGATTCGCCTGTAAACTAAAGGAACCAAATTGAGATTTGCCGGCAATAGCCTTTACTTCAGGCCGGAACAGAAGCGATAAATCCGAATCCGGCGTCAGAGGGACTTCTCGGGGCATTAGACCGGGTTTTTCGATCCGCAGTTTAACTTCATCACCGACCGCAACACGAAGTCTTTCCGCCAGCGGTTCGTTAAGAATAGCGTCCTGGCTCCAATTCCTCCAAAAAGACTCCTCCTTTCCATTAGCACCAATTTCAAAAAAACGTTCATCAACACCAAACACCTCGACTCTGTTTACTAACCTCGTGCCGTCGCTGTTGGCAATCAGACCACGCAAATGCAGTACAGGCGCGATTGCAGCATTCAATTCGGCCGCCAACTCATCGGCCAATTCAGCCTTGAAAAATCTGTTCTCTGAGACAAGAGCAAGCGAAGTATTGCCTAATCGGGCTTCAACCATCATCATGAGACTGTGACGAACCGAATCGCCAACGACCAAAGCACCTGTCAGGACCGCCGTACTTACCAAAACTGCAAGCAGCACCCCCAGGTTTGTCCTCCAATAGAAGCAGAGACTTCTTTTAACAAGTCGCCAAAGACTCATTGCTGACTCCCGTCTCTCAAGAGGCCATCGTTTAGTTCCATCACGCGGCCTATGCGCCCTGCGAGTTTGAGCGAATGTGTTACGACAATCAATGTAACCTGTTCGCTGTGGTTTAATTCAACCAGCAAATCAGCTATGTTTTCCGCTGCATCCTTATCCAGTGAGCCGGTGGGCTCATCGGCAAGCAGCAGTTTAGGGCTATTAATCAAGGCTCTTACAACGGCAACCCGTTGCCGTTGACCGCCTGAAAGCTGACCGGGGCGATGTAGCAAGAAGTCTTTAAGTCCAACACGTTGCAGCAGACTAATTGCCCTTTCCTGAACCTTTTTCTTTGGGGCGTGATTTCTGCCGGCAAGCGTTGGCACCAATACATTTTCAAACACCGTGCACTGCGGCAAGAGATGGTGCAATTGAAAAACGAAACCGATTTGCTCATTGCGGAGCCTCGCAAGTTCCATTTCATTTAACTCGGCGAGGTCCTTACCATCAAACAGCACCTGCCCCGCCGTGGGATAATCCAGCGCACCAATAATGTTAAGTAGTGTGCTTTTACCACTGCCGGAGGGTCCGACTATCACCAATGATTGACTTTCCTCAAGCTTTAGGGTGATATCCTTTAAAACGCAAACATACTCTTTATCCCCTGGTGATTGATAACTCTTTGCTATGTGAACAAGTTCAAGCATAATTATCCTTATACAGGCTGCCGCGCAATTTCTCTATATATACGCACCATATCCTCAGCAGTTTGCTCAATATTAAATTTTTCGAAAACTACGCTTTTGCCCTTTTCCCCCAATTTTCTTGCATAATCCGGTTTCAGCAATAAAGTTTCCATCGCAGCGGCCAAGGCCTGAGCATTATTAGGCTCACACAGCACTCCCCCACCGGTTATTTCAATTAACTCGGGAAACACGCCGCTTGACGGCTCTACCACGGGCACACCTGCCGCAAGGGCCTCAAGTACGTATAAACCATAAGCTACGGGTTGTTTTTCCGGTACCGAAAGCACTGAAAGAGTTTTCAAAAATGCAATTTTAGCGTTGCGGCCGAAATCCGGCAGAAACTCCACGTCTTCAATAAATCCACTGGAGCTTAACTTTTGCCGTATCTGATTTAAAAATATTTTGTCATCAACTGTTCTGCCGCCGGTTATTCGCAGTTTTGTATCTTTCAATTTCTTGTTTTTCTTCAAGTTAACAAAAGCGTCAACCAATGTATCTAATCCCTTTTCAGAACATGTCCGAGAAAGATAGCCAATGGTGGGTATCTCAGGCCGGGTTTGCTCAAAGTCGTATCCATCCAAAGAAATGCCCGTATATACAACAAATACTCGATCTGAGCGAAGTCCCAGCCTTTGTCGCATAACATCGGCATAATATTTGCTCACCGCGATAAATCCATTCACATCGCTTGCTCGTTCCGAAAGTATCTGCCATGCCTGTTCTGAGTATGGTGATGCCAATCCATCCAGAAAGCCATCTTCGTCCTGAAGTAGACACACCACCGGCACGCCAAGTCTTTTCTTAATTCCTCTGGCGAGTCCTAACAACAGTATATTGGACAGACATACGACATCAGGTCTTTTATCTTGTGTGTCCAGCCATTCGACAAGTCTATCAAGTTCTTTAATCTGGTGGCCTTTTTCTCCGCGTAACATTGAAATGGTCGTCTCTCCCAGATCTCTGGCGCTTGTCATTCCCGCTTTTCGGCCGACCCACCTTAAAAGCTTCGGCGAATCAAAAATGCGGTCGAGCCAGCGAGGTGTCCTTCGGAAAAAATCCGATTTCTGCTGAAGGTAGACATTAATTCCGCCAAAAAAAATAGGCGAGATATTTTCAGAAGTGCTTTCCTCGGTTGCCAAAGGCAGGTAAAGGGGTATCATAAGAACTTTATGTCCCAATTTATGCATTGTTTTAACCAATGCCGTATCGCGCAAGCAGTTCTCACAATAAAAGCTGTCCCCGGCACTGGGGGTTATCTGAACAATTCTCATAAATCTATACTTCTACTCTATTATTTGGCGCCAAATGCATACACATAACCATCGTCACAACCTACGACAATCATCCCCTTGACCACCGCCGGTGAAGAAGTAACAGCCCGGCCAATCTCGTATGACCAGATTTTGCTTCCATCAGAAAGTCGCAAGACATAAAGACGGCCGTCTTCCGAGCCTACAACAATCCTGTCGCCACAGATGACCGGCGAGCTGTCAACCTCTCCCAGTGTCTGGAATGTCCAAACTACCTGCCCATTATTACGACCTACACAATGCACACGTTTGTCCCGTCCTCCAATAACAACGAGGTCTTGGCCGATTGCGGGTGAAGAAAAAAAAGGCGAATCGCTGTTCGAATATTTCCACACTATTTTTCCGGTAACAATATCAGCTCTGATCAATACGTTATCGTAATTACCGACATATACCTGTCCTTCAAGAAATGCTGCGGAAGCCGCGATATATGAGCTGCTGTCGATTTGCGTCATCTTACTGCCGTCAGTTAGTGATACGACGTGAATCATCGCGTCGCAGCCGCCAAAAACAGACTTTTGGTCATCGACTGCAGGTGAGCCATTGATATAGTTGTCCGTTTCATAAGTCCAAACAACAGTTCCTTTTACCGAATCCACGCAGTGCAATTTATTATCGTAGCTGCCCACAAGTATCCATATTGTCCGGCCATCAGGAGAATGTGTCCAGTTGGCAGCTCCGAGAATCTGTCCTTCAGTTTTATATTTCCATTTAAGCAGGCCGCTTTTGGCATCGAGTGCATACAGACAATCGTCCGATGATCCTGTAAAAACCGAACCTTCCACTACACAGGGCGTTGCCTCAACTGCACCGCCGGTTTTGTATTCCCATACCTTCTGTCCATTATCCAAATCGATAGCGTAAACATTCGCGTCAGATGAGCCTATATAGACGATATCATTAACTATTGCCGGCGATGATTTGACCTGACCATTCGTTTTGAATTTCCAGACAAGTTTCAGCAAGTCAGGCAAAGTCCCCGACGCCCTGCCTAAAAGCGCCTGTCCACCTCGAAACATAGGCCAACTGTCTGCATTTTCAGCCTTTGCTTTTGGCTGCACAATCCCTGTGAGTACTTTGTTTTTCTCGTATTTGGACTGGCTGATTATTGCCGCTGCAAGGATCGCGCATGCGACAACGATAAACACAACTACCAAAGTTACTTTCATAACAGTTTTCATGGCAATAATAATAACGTATTAGCCGGCCTGGGGCAATAGAACCTTCAAGACGTATTGGGTTTGAATAATGAAGGCGGGATTCTTAAGTGCTAATCAGGATATATTCGGAGTTTTTGCTTTGGAGTGTCTTAGCGTATCAGTATTTTGGTATCTTTTTGCAAAATGGGATTTTCGGCTACGTACTGGCCTCTTGCCTCTGCGATAAGCTTGAGCATCTGGTCGGCCTGGGTTTGAATTTCGGGATCGGAGTTTGTTACCCTCGAATTCCATTTGCTGTATTCTTTATTAAGGTGCTGCCGAGCCTTTTCTTTGCTCATATCCGATGTTATACCGAGAATAGCTTCTACATCCTTGACTTCATGCATATCCATCGGAAGAATTTTCTCCATCATAATACGAAACCTGCCGGCGTCAACATCGAGCCAGTTTGCCAGGTTTTTTAACATGACCAATTCTTCTGCAGCAACAGAGCCCTTAGCCTGTGCTACATACAGGCAAAGGTCCAGGATGTCATATCGATGGCCAATGGGAGCAATTTCAGCAATTTCTCTGCAAAGATTATAAGTGTCGAGTTTGTTGCCCTCGCGGAAAAAAGCAATGGTTTTGTCCAAAGCTTTGTCGAGTTTACGCCTGGCATTGTCAGATGTACGTTCAGAATTTTCGAGAATGTTATCTCTTGTCCAGTTTTTGATAATTTCAATCTCACAATCATATAATTTATCATCTGCTGCGCTGACAGCAAACGCCAGGGCAACTGCGAGAGTCTTTGTTCGCTCGATATTTTGCTGCAACTCAATATAGCCGAAAGCAGAATTTTCGTAAGTAAAAAAGCACCTTGCGAAAGCAAGCTCTTCACCATCTTCGGCAGATAATATTGAAGTGTTGAATTGCAGGTCGCATCCTCCTTTGCGAGGGAATAACAGCCAATCAAGGCGTAATTGTGCAATAGCAGTCCAGTCTGACAAAGTAGTGACCTGGTGAGGAAGCCTGCCAAGCTCAGCTTTATAGCAGAACACAGACTCTGGTCCGCTTGAGGCGGACCACTGTTTAACACGAGTTTGAAGCGGTTTGGCTTTGAGCAGTCCTTCTGTAACGTCAAATATTGAAATCCTTAAAGCTGTGTTGTGCATATCAACGGGAGCATGGATTGTGCCGCAAACTTCAACACTAAAAGCATCAAGAACACAATTATCGTCTTTTAGCTCTACCAGTTTAACACGACAATTCAGGATACCCATGTCAAGCTGTCTGTAAGATTCCTGACTCCGGCAAAAGACTGGTTCACGCGAAATTCGAGACTTGAAATGACTAAATAACTTCGACAACCCAAATTGGTCAATCAAATCCTTAAACACGATATGATCAACACGATCAACCATTTCTGAAAGTTGTGAGCAAAAAGTTATTCCTATGTGCTTGAAGTGATTTATTAACTCTGCAAGCCTGGAGCGAGTTATCGAACCGGATAAAATAGCTGCCGCAGATGCCGACAGCACAATCAAAACTGGAATCAAAAGTTTGCCCATCTACATACCTGCACATATTGTTACTCGACTTTGGAGTGTTTTAGCTTTTCTTTCTTTTTCCTTACATCGTTCTCAGACAATTTGCCGTCCTGGTTCAAGCTCAGATCAACTTCGAGGACCCTGCCCGATTCGAGGTCTTCGAATTCGCAGTGCATTCTTTGGTTGATATCGTAGCTATAAGTAACTTTTATTGGGCATTCAGCCGGTCTGTCAGGAGGGAGCTTCAGTTTGTGTGTAGCAATCCTGTTTACATACTCTACAGAGCTATCCTCTCCTTGTGTTATAGTCACTTCAACTTCTGCCTGGCCCTCAGTGACGGTGTAGAACATTTGTGAAGCTTCACATGGCAAAGGTGTGTTTTTCTTCAAAATGATACGATTCTCGATTACACGTCGGCCGGTTTCCTTGTCAATAGGAGCACAAATAGTACCGTAACTGTGATTGCAAACATCGATAAGGTTAATATCTTTCAGCCCGCTGGCGATGCCGGCGGGTATCACATCAGGGTTTTCTCTGAGCATTGTCAATCCGGCATGTAAAGCAGCACCAAGAGCAACACATTCATCAACATTGACCGCCGTCTCCGGTACAAAGCCGAATATTTTTTCAAGATGCTGCTGCACTAAAGGTATTCGAGTGCTGCCGCCCACCAATAGAACCTTATCAATTTCGGAAGGTTTAACACCGGCTTCACCAAGGGCCACTTCCACTAAAATGTCTGCTCTATCCATCAAGGAAGAAATAGTTTTCTCGAACATCTCGCGAGTTATTTCCACTCTCGTATTACCAACCGGGCCGTAGAGCATCTTTTTCGCAACGTTGCGACGTGATAATGTCCTTTTAATATCTTCTGCCTCATCCTCATACTTTGCCCTATCTTCATCGGAGATAATCAGTTCACTACCGAATTTGTCTCTATATTCTTTTTCAAGCATCTCTAATATTTTGCGGTCAAAGTCAATGCCGCCGAGCGCATGATCGCCCTGCGAACAAACAATCTCCATTTGATGTCCATCCAAATCCATTATAGTCACATCAAACGTTCCCCCACCGAGGTCATATACCAGGACCTTGCCTGAAACCTTACGTGTAGTAGCATAATATAAAGCTGCTGCAACGGGTTCATTGACGATTCCGATCACGTTCAGTCCGGCCATTGTCCCTGCGTCCATGGTCGCCTTTCTGCGCATTTCGTCAAAGTGGGCGGGAACAGAAATAACTGCATCACGTATCTCGTCGTGCTCGACAGAGCAATCCTGCTTGAGCTTTTTCAGAATCAGAGCGGACAATTCCACAGGCGTCCAGTTTTTTGAGTCGATATTTCTTTGATAATTCGCATCTCCCATGTGTCTCTTTATCCAGCGAACGGACCTTTGGGCGTTTAGATGCCTTGAATTAATTGCCTCAATACCTACCCGGACTATATCAGAGTTTTCTTCATCAAAGAAAATGGCAGACGGTGTGAGCCGTTCGCCATCGGCATTTGGTATTATTTCCGGCTTGCCGATAGCATTGAGAATCGCTAACGCCGAGAAAGTCGTTCCAAGATCAATTCCCACTATATTAGCCATTTTATACCCCCTATTTCGTAGCTCAGTGAACCGTTCCTCGATTCACAATTTATTATCTCATCATCAGGCGAATAGTTTAACCTGAGCTGGACGCACTACCTTGATATTCTCATCGTTAATAAAATACTGATAACCCGGTCTAATTACCCTTGCAATCTTCCCCGTTCGCTTTTGGTCATTACAGCTTTCTTTGTTTTTAATGGCCTCTGCGTACTTTTCCTGCCCGCGGTAAGCACTATTAATTTCGGGTTCGAATTGCTCAATACCACTCGACTCCAGGGCAAAAATCAGCTCATCCTTTACTTCCTCAAGATATGTCGCCTTCGAATCCTGTTTGTTCAACTGACTGATGCGATTTTCAAGATTATCAATGCAGCGGATAACGCGCAGGCAAAAAGTTCTGATTATGTTCCAGTCATAGCCATCCTGAAGTTTTTCCAGTCTGTCCTGCTGGTAGGTAGTGTATTGGCGAATTGCAGAGACCTGTTGTGTCAACTCTTTGAGGGTGTTGTCAAGTGGTTTCGAATGTTCGGACGTATCCAAACACATTTTTCCGGTATTTTGCGGTATAACAGGTTCGACGGATTTTTCATCAGATAGCAGTACCGCAATGTTCTCAGGACTGTCAGAAGTCTTCTGCTTTGGAGTATTCTTGTTCTCAACCTTGGATTTAAATTTAATAGGTTCTGACTTTTGCCAGGCTGATTTTGTAAGGACCTTCGAGTGTCCTCTGGATGGACTTTGCTGTTTACTGGATTTCTGCAACTCTATTTCTTTAGTGTCTGTTATACCGGATTTTTTATCTTTGGCCTGTTTTAGACTTTTACGAACATTAACAAAATACTTCCTCAGGCCAGACATATCTTTAATAACACGACGAGCTATCCATAGAAACAGGCACCAGACAAAATACAATCCTCCCATAGATGTACACACAATAGAGCTTGTAAGAGCAATCTCATTCCGCTCTTTTTGTTTTTTGTAATTTTTCAGCTCATTTTGCCAGTTTTCACCGTAAAGAACATCAGCAAAAGGATAAACATCTATTTCATCTGCAGCCAACTTGTCCAGGTCAGCTTCAAGTCTTTCCTGCTGTTCCTGCAAGAGCTGTGCCTTTGTTTTGGTGTTCCCGTATTTATCAAAAACCAGAGGCAACTGGGTTCGCTCTTCCGGAGGCAATTGCAGCCATTCGTGATATTGCTTGATATAATCGTCCGTCTCTATAGTGCACTTGTTCTCAGAGCGGTCAACTTTCTGCTGTTCTATCCTTTTCTCAGCGAAAGTCCATCCGAGCACGGTGGCACCGAAAAGAATTAGTACTAAACTAAGTGTAATAAATTTCTTATGCATAATTATGAATTACATTCTTTAACTAAAGTTTTTGGCATCTCGACTCATCTCATCATCAGTCGGAATTGATGTTTTCAACAAAAACTTCATTTTCGTTTTTACCATACACTTCGGTTACACGCAGTACTTCTTCTATTGTCGTCAGACCCTGTTTGACTTTTATCATCCCATCGTCGAACATACTCCGTCGGCCGCTTTCATGAAAGTTCCTGCGCATATTATTCGCCGATGAGTCCTTGTTAATCATATCTCTGAACAGCTCATCGATAATCAACAATTCGTAAATACCCACCCTGCCTAAATAGCCTGAACCTCTGCAGTTATCACAACCGGCGCCGTGATATATCTGTTCCGGTTCGATACCGGCTCTCTCTACATACCTGCGTGCATTCTCCTCTGATATCTCATATCTTTCTTTGCAATCCGGACAAATCTTTCTAACTAATCGTTGTGCAAGCACAGTATTCAAAGAGGCAGCTATCAAATACGGATCAATACCTATATCGACCAATCTTGTAATGCTTCCTGCTGCGTCATTTGTGTGTAATGTCGACAGGACTAAGTGCCCCGTCAAAGCTGCCTGAACTGCTATACGGGCCGTCTCGTTGTCGCGAATCTCTCCAATCATTATCACATCAGGGTCCTGACGCAACAGACTCCTGAGGGACGAAGCAAAATCAAGGCCAATCTTATCGTTGGTTTGAACCTGATTACAAAAGTCCAGTTCATATTCAACCGGGTCTTCGACCGTGGAAACATTTAATTTATCGCCGTCCATCTGGCACAGTGCAGAGTACAGTGTGGTGCTCTTGCCGGAGCCCGTTGGGCCGGTAACGAGTAAAATCCCATGAGGCAGAGCTATCTGCTTGGAAAACACTTCCATCACATCAGTCTCCATACCCAACTGCTCAAGACCCCGCAGAATCGATTTGCTGTCCAACACACGGATCACCACTTTCTCTCCCTGATTCGTAGGCAGTGTGGAAATACGCAAATCGATCGCTCTTCCACCGACTGAAACCTTGATCTTACCATCTTGAGGCAGCCTTCTTTCCGAAATATCAAGATTGGCCATAATTTTAATACGTGAGACAATCGCAGGATGCATTTTCATCGGCGACTGCTTCGTCTCGAAAAGCACCCCGTCTATACGGTACCTTGTCCTCATGAACTTTTCCTTGGGCTCGATATGAATGTCACTAGCCCCCTCACGTATTGCGTTGCTAATCAGATAATTGACGAATTTAATAACAGGCGATTGGCCCGCCATTTTTTCGAGGTCCTCAGACTCTTCTTCCTGATCCTGAACAACCTCGACGTCCGTCATATCATTTATAATATCATCAAGACTATAGTCGTTTCTTTCGTCATTGAAGAGTTCGCAGACTTTATCTATATCTTCTTCCATGCAAACGACCGTTTCAATATTCATCTGGGTTTGTCTTTTAACATCCTCAATGACAAAAAGGTCGGCGGGACGGCTTGTCGCTACTACGAGGGTTTCGTCCCGTACGGCTATGGGCATAATGTGGTTGCTCTTTATGTAGTCGATCTCAAGTTTGTTGAATGCATTTTTGTCAACCTGTTCCGGCTCGAGCCTGCAAAACTTGAATCCATACAAGTTCGCCCGGGCCATTGAAATATCCGGTTCAACGGCGAAGTTCAATTCCGTGATTATTTGACAGATGTCGCAACCTGTTCTTTTTTCCTGTACCCTTCTTAGTTCGGAAAGCTGGTCCGAAGTAATTTTTCCCATTTCAGAGAGGACATCAGCCACATCCCGGACATGGACTACATTGTTCTGTTCTGGGCAATACAACTGCGACAGGCCGCTAATTTCTTCATCGTGGCCATTATCTGAATGGCCGTCAATTTGATTCTCGCCGGACCGTTGCTCTTTAAGTCTAAATCCAAAAATGCGTGCCATAATCTATACAGCCTCAAAATAAGCAGTTCCATACCTGCAAATTTAATCAAACGCTCCGGTTTCAGTTGGCCAACGATGGGGCGTTTCAAATTGAGCCCCTTTATAACCAATGCCGATGAGCGAACGAATCCCTCCGTGAGAACCGTTAAATAAAATATACGTAATAATTCGTGACTAATCAAATCGACTTGCGGCAGAATAAAGATACTTTTTCTGCGACCGATAGAACTTTGCATTAAACAGCAAGAGAAGATTTTGTATCGAAATGATTATCGGAGCTATTTGGAGTACACGTGGTTGGTTGTCCTGGTCCGCAATCTTGAAATCAAAATGTCAGTCAACTAAGCTGTGGGAGCTCTGTTGGAATTTGCAGAAGGTAATTGCTTCGTATCCTGCGAGAAAATCTCATCCGCCAGGTCTTCGCCAATCCGGCTTGCATAATACTGCTTAATGACGTTTTGACCTTGTGTATGGAACGTATCCATAGACGAAAAAACACCAATCTTCATAAGAAACAGAATTGCAATGCAGGCTGCAAAATTCGCTACAGAGTGCCCATATAGACCATACCTTTCCAGCAGCTTTGGCTCAGGCATAACTGTCTTGAGCTCCGTCGCTTTCGGCGCCTGACGAAGACAGTGCTTCAGTACGCTGATTGCCTGTGAATTTGCACACCTCAATAAATCGAGCCGATGGGACTGGGATTTTAGAAGTGACAGTGCAAGATTAACCTGGCCAGCGGAGACAAATCGCCGCTGACATCTCGGACAGATTGAAATATGATTTTGTAACCAGTCTGCATCAGAGCTAAAATGATTGTTGATAGCTGTATACAACCAGGTTCTGATTCGCCGGCATTTATTTGTTTTTATATTTATCATTGTTATTCTTCTTTACCCATCCATACTGCCAATAATTGGATTGCTTTACATCTGTAAACCCTCGCCGTTGCCGCTGTTATCCCTAATATCCTGCCTATTTGAGCATAAGATAATTCCCCAAGGTCGCGTAACGTTACCACATTCCTGAGATGTTCAGGCAGGTTGGCTATACAGCATCTTAAAGTTTCCTGTAAATATTTGGAATCAAGCTCCTTAAGGGGCGAGCTTGCGGTTTTTCTGGTTGTTACAGGCATGGATAACCTGTTTCTCTCAGCGATCCTGCGTCTTAACATTGAGATCGCTACATTGTTCGCTACACGGAAGATGTATGCTTTTATAAATTCAGGTTTTTTTCCCCCTTCATAATGGGCCAATTGCAGAAATGTATCCTGGTAGGCATCGCAAACATCCTGCTCGTTCCCCAGTATTCGCCAGAGCATAGTCACAAGTTCCTGACCATACCTCTGCATTGCAGATAGTACCCACCTTTGGCTCTCGGCGATGGTCTCAGGGACAGCAAAATCCCAAAGTGATCCGTAACTTACGGTCTTACCAAGCATAAGCGCCCATTCCAATCTTCTTACCCTGTTCTATCTATTAAGACGCAGAGCATAACAATATGTTAACATATATTTTGTGGAAAATGGTAAAAATTTTGTTTTTTTTAGATAACGTTTTGTTATGCCGTTGCGTCTAATATTTCGAAATTAATGTTTAGAATTGATAATCTGTCAAAAACTAACCACGAAAATATGAATACAAACCATCGTAATAACGACTCTAACAAGCAGATAACAGACGCAGGAGATATAGTATCTTTGGTGGACGATTTGCTTAGAAAGGCCGTTGAATACGGCGCTAGCGATGTTCACTTCGAGCCTACAACCGCCGGATTAGCAGTAAAATTCAGACTGGATGGCGTCCTGAACACCATCCAAAAGCTACCCAAATTCCTATCCGACAATGTGATCGCACGGTTGAAGGTTCTGGGGGGGCTTTTAACCTATCGCAACGACATACCTCAGGAAGGCCGAATTGAAGTCAGCAAGAATCAGGATACCCAAATTATGGACCAGCGGCTGGCAGTTTTCCCGACGATACACGGCCAGCGGGCGGTTGTGCGTCTATTCTACGGCAACACAGAATTGATGGTACTGGAACAGCTGGGATTTTCAAAGCATATATACTCGACATTGAAGAACATTGCCGCCCAGAACCAGGGCGTTTTGCTGCTGACAGGCCCGGCGGGAAGTGGAAAAAGCACGACTCTTGCCGCCCTTCTACGTCATATCTTAAAGTCCTACAATGGCAAGAGCGTTGTGACCCTCGAAGACCCTGTGGAAATCAGGATTGACGATGCCACACAAGTCCAGATTACTCCACATGGCCAGATGACGTTTCCCACGGCTTTGCGGTCTCTGCTGCGTCAGGATCCGCAGGTTCTTATGATCGGAGAAATACGGGACGCGGAGACTGCCAAGATAGCTGTCGAAGCGGGGCTGACGGGACATTTGCTGATGAGCACAATGCACAGCGGCTCACCGGCAGGGGCTCTGCTGCGGCTGCTGGAGATGGGTATCGAGCCGTACCAGGTCACCTCAAGTGTCTCGGCCGTCCTTAACCAGAGACTGGTTAGGAAACTCTGCGAAAAATGTAAGCATAAAATTGATAATACGGACATGTATGAAGCGGCCGGATGTAATGATTGTTTTAATACCGGCTACAAAGGACGAACGCTCATAGCTGAATTGATTCAATTAGACAGTCAGTTGCGTAAAGCCGTTTTAGCCAAAACCGACTTAGATGAGCTTGAAAATATCCTTAAAAATCAAGGCCATACGACGATGCTCGCCGACGGCAGACGTCTGGTCAGCGATGGCATCACATCTGAGGACGAATTAAATAAAGTTTGTGGAATCGTCTCAGATGATTCATGAGCTTCAAGAGATATTTATGAAACGTGTTTTTCTTTACATTATCGTTTTGTTTTTGTCGGTTGCTCCGGTGTTTGCCCGAACAGTTGAGCTAACGCTTTATCCGGCAAAAGTTACTAAACCTGCAAAGGAATACCGGCTTGTTCCCAAAACTGACGAGTTAATCGATGCGGATGCAGCGCCATTGTACCGCAAAGCGGTTAAATCGATACCTGATGAATTCGAAGCAGAACAGATAAGGGAGTGGTTAAAACTGCCAGTGAAACAATTGCCGCAGGAACAAGTTGAAGTGACGCTGCAGAAATATCGGGAGATCCTGAAACTCTTATCGCGAGCAGCCAGGTGCAAAGAGTGTAACTGGCCCAAATTTAAACCGTGGACCCAGTCTGAGAATCTGAACGAGTATTTCGAGCTCGCTCGTGTGCTTAAGTTGCGGGCGAGGCTTGAAATCAGTCGAGGCAGGGACGATAGTGCTTTGCTTGCCATGCAGACGGCATTCGGAATGGTCAGGCATTTGGCGGAAGCCCCCACGGTGATACAGGCACAGATAGCGGCGGCGGTCGGTTGCGTGATGTGCAAAGAGGTTGAGCAGTTCGTGAAGGAAATTGATTCACCGAATCTGTACTGGGCACTTGCGAATCTTCCCAGACCGCTTGTGGATATGAGTAAAGCAATCGAGTCCGAGACAGCGAGCTTAAAAGACTATAACCTTCTGCTGCGAAGGCAAGTTGAAAAGCAATTGAGGCCGGCTTATGACAGGATGCGGATGATTGAGAAGAGGCTGGATACATACTTGAACGCTCTGCAGTGTGTGGAGGCGATACGAAATTACGCGGCAGTTCATAACGGCCGACCACCCGAGAAGCTAAGTGACATAAGCGAGCTCGAAATTCCGAGGGACATGATGAGCGGTAATGAGTTTAAGTATCACTGCACATGCGCCGGTGTAGTATTGCAGTCAATCATGCCCGAAGGCGGCAATAAGCAGGACTCCATTCAATATAAGATTGTATTGAAAAAGTAGTTATTTACCGTGGTGATATTTGAAATAAAGTGACATTTGATGCACATAGAGGATAAAAAATGGCGACATTCGAATATAACGCACTGACATCAGCGGGCAGGCTGATGAAAGGCACGATTGAAGCGGGCACACGGGACGAAGCCAGAGATATGCTCACACAGATGCAGCTCACCGTCAATTCCATCGAAAAGGCCATGCTCAAAAAGCCCAAGACGGCCATCGGCAGAAATGAGTTCATGCTTTTTAATCAGCAATTAGCTTCAATAACCAGATCCGGCATTCCTTTGGAAAAGGGCCTGCGAGAACTTGCCAACGATGTCGGTTCAAGGTCGATGCGGAAACTCGTCGATGCTATCGCTGAGGAACTTGAAGCAGGCGTGAGTATTGAGCAGGCTTTTGAAAAGAGACAGAAGCATTTTCCACCACTTTACGGCCGAATACTAAAAGCAGGAGTGGAAACAGGAAGACTGAGCGAAATGCTGACAAGCCTGAACAGGCATCTGGAGATGGCCGGTCAAACCAGAAGAATAATTTTTGAAGCTGTGAGTTATCCTGCGGTCATTCTGACTTTGGCGGCGGTCATCATAACAGGAGTATTCCTGTTCATAATCCCGCAGTTCGAATCAGTACTTAGTGAAATGACCTCAGGCCATTTGCCGGTTCTTACTTCAGTGTTTCTTACTATGGCCCAAAACGTTATGCTTTTCTGGTTAATTGTAGGCATTCTTATTGCCTCTATACTTGCCATTTTTACGCTGCTTTCAACATACCCGGCAGGACGCAGATTCAAGGAATCACTTTTTCTAAAATTGCCGGTCATAGGCAGAGTTTACCATAGCAGTGTGCTCAGCAGGATGGCCGAGGCGATGGCAATAATGGTGGCGGCCGGCTCCGACATGCCGGCATCTCTGAGATTGAGCTCAGGAGCTACCGGAAGCGAAAAGCTAATTCTGGAAAGCGAGCTGCTTGCCGGCCAAATCGAACAGGGAGCAAATATTTTGGAGGCGGGACAGTTCTGCAGACTGTTCTTATATTCAATTCAGTTGGGCACACAGCGCAACGAACTGCAGGACAATCTTTACAGTCTTGGCCAGATGTATACAGAGCAGGCGCGATGCGGCCAGGCAAGATTACAGGCGATTTTGCTGCCTGTTATGCTGATTGGAGTGGGATGTTTTCTGATGTTGACTATCCTTGCAATGTTTGCGCCGATGATACAAATTATAACGAGTCTATCTGCTACAGGTTAGGATATGCTTATAATAATAGCAATATTAGTTTTGGTTTTATACATATACCTCGGACTGAAAAAACCGGCTATCGCTTTGATAACATCGCCCTTTGTTGCCGGCGCAATACTTTTACTTGGAGCTGCAGAAGAGTCTGCGGTCGTGATCATTGTTCCAGTTATTTTCTTTGCAACACTCATAGCCGTGCTGATGTCGAAACGCGAACCTGACTTGGAACAGTGGCCCCAGGTATGTGCAAAATGGATTCTCATAATCTTCGTATTCCTGCTTTTTTCAGTAACAATGGGTTTTGTGTTTGGCCCTTTAGGCGTGATTGGCATTGTGTTTTTTATTTTGTTTACAGGCTTAATCATAGCTTATGGTGTAACATCACGGCATGCAACTGCCGTTTATGTTATTTCGACAATCGGCTCAAGTATGCGGCAGAATCTGCCTTTGTCAATGGCATTGGAATCAGCGGCCAGCGGGCGAGCAGATTATCGCTCGATAATCCTGCAGAGAATACAAAAGTGGCTGGTTCAGGGTTATTCATTAAGTGAGTCCATTAAGCGAGGTTATCCCAAGTGTCCGGGTTATGCAGTAGCAATGATAGCTGCTGCTGAACGAATTGACCAGCTTCCGCTTGCGATCAAAGCAGTTGAAGCCGATATGATTACCAAGGCCGACGATCGCAGAAAAATCCGTCCTGTTCACCCGTTTTATCCGTTAATCATAATTGTCTTTACACTTTCCATATTGTTCGGAGTAATGATGTTTGTCATTCCGCAATTCGAAAGTGTGTTGAGAGAATTGACCGGCGGAGGGTCACTTCCACTTGCTACTCGAATAGTAATAGGGGCTACGCATTTTATTGCATATAAATATGGGTGGTTAATTGGATTGAGCCTTTTACTGGTAATTCTTGTGGCTGTTCCTGTTTCAATATATATAAGGTTCAGACCTCGTCGGCCACAGAAACCTTATCTGCTTTCGCGAATGGGTGACTTTATTAAATGGCATCTGCCTGTTCTGCACAGCTTTGAAAAGAATTATTCGATGGTGCAGGTTGTAGAGCTTTTGCGGCTGTCACTTAATGCCGGATGTACTGTCAATGATGCTATCGAAAATACACTTGGCCTGGACGTAAACAACTGTTTCAAAAAGCGGCTGCGAAAATGGCTGCAAAAGGTAGAGCGAGGTGACAATATCGCAAGAGCAATCAAAGCATGCAGACTGGGCTCTCCCCTGGCATGGGCTTTCGATGAGAAAGTGAATCAGGGAAATACTCTGACGATATTGGAAACGCTTGAGTCGTTCTATCGCTCAAACTACAATTACTTCGTCAACCTTGCCAGGTTCATAATGTGGCCTTGCGTAATCCTTATGATAGGAGCAATGGTGGGGTTCGTAGTTTTAGCGATATTTACCCCCGGTATTACAGTAATTAATGAATTGTCGGGATTAGTGATGCCGTAATAGGCATAAATGGGACAAAGCTATGTCAGGTAAAAACGGAAGATACGGTGGCTTCTTATTGGCTGAAATGACGGTTGCAATGACCATTCTGGGAACTCTTCTGGTTGGGCTGGCATTGTCGCTGCACGGCTTTGCAAAGTTCAATCACTATCAGTTAGTCAGACAGCAATGCATCTCTGCGGCACAGGCGGAACTTGACAGCATAGCCACGACCGGCGAGCCGATCCCGGATGAAAATTTCAAACAACTTTGGCCCCGGATCAGCATTTCTATCAAAAAATCACCCGGAGCCGGTCAATGGCGGGGAATGGAATTAGTAGAGTTGACAACAAACGGCAGGAGCTTTCGCAAGGAAGTTAATATCCGGATATCCAGGTATATTCTAAGGGGCGAATCCTTAGCCGAAGGGAAGTGATAAACATGCGTAAAGGTTTTACCATTGTGGAAATGCTGGTGGTCATCATTGTTCTGCCATTCATACTGCTGGTTTTGGATGGATTATACAAAACACTTCTCACTAATATTCCGGCGTCATACCGCATTGCGCAGGAAAACACAACTCTGCTGGATATGCTTGAGCAGATGCACCGGGACATCGACAAAGCCACAGGGTTGCCTGAGTCGTTCGCAGGGCAGACTGCAAACGATAAGCTGGTCATAATCGAATTGGATGATAGTGTCATCTGCTATCAAATAAAAGATGGCCGGGCCATTAGACGCAAGCTCATAGAAGCCGGTCAAGGCTACGCTGAAGAAGAAAGAGTCTGGTCCCTGCCCAGCGCAACATTGGAATGGCAGGTTTGGAAAAGAGATGGTAAGGGTTATGCAGTGCAGACGAAGAGCCATGTAGAGCATAAGGTGCGGGACTCCTGGGAGAAGAAAATGGCCCATTCGAACCTGTTTTTTGTAGGTGCTCTCGGAAAGGAGCTTAGATAAAGATGAAGGAACCAAGGCAAAACGGCTTCGTTATGATACTCGTCATCATGGCAATCGCAATAATTGGAATCGAGATGTTCGCCCTGGCAGGCGTGGCCAATACGATGCAGTTTCAGTCGAATACCGCTTATCTTCAGGCGTGCGAGCGGAACCTGCTGGCCAGCGGCCTGGCGTGGGCGAAACATAATGTCCGAAATAAAAGTGGCAATACTTTCGATAAAACGATACAATTAGATGTAAGCGAAATGAATATCCGCTCCTCCGCCCTGGATGTAACGATAAGCATTGCACCGGACGAAGAGGCGGAAGTTCAAATAAATACCTCGTGCACCCGCGGCAGACAGACTCTCAGAGGCGCCGGCACGTACGGAATCGAGTTATATGATAAGCAGGAAACAACTCTTAGAGCACGCAAAAGCCCAGCAGGCAACTGACATACATATTTGTGCCGGAGCTCCGATCCTCTTCCGGGTTGGAGGCAAGCTTGTTCCTATTACCAAAGAAATGCTGACCGCCGAGCAGAGCCGGGACATATCCCTGGAACTGCTTACGCAAGAGCAGAAACTCCAGTTTGAAAAAAATCTGGATTACGACTTAATGTTGGCAGACGAAGCCGGCAGGTATCGGATCAATGTCGGCTATTTTAACGGCGCGGTCGGCTCCACAATTAGAATCCTTCCCACGCGGCCCAGGACGATTGCAGAATTAACCCTTCCGGATATCGTTAAAGACCTGGCCCGAAGAACAAAAGGATTGGTGCTCATCACAGGCAGCACAAGCCAGGGCAAAACCACGACCATGGCGGCAATGATAGAGGAAATTAATACCACCTGTGAAAAGCATGTCGTTACGATTGAGGACCCAATCGAGTACGTGCATACAAATAAACGCGGTATCGTAAGGCAGAGAGAGGTTGGAAGGGACACCCAGACATTTTATAGCGGATTGAGAGCTGCTTTAAGACAGGACCCGGACGTGATTGCCATAGGCGAGATGAGAGACTACGAGACCATTAAAATCGCCCTGGCGGCCGCGGAAACCGGCGTGCTGGTCCTCTCAACTCTGCACGTTATTTCCATCGACAAGATTATCGAAAGGCTCCTGAGCTATGCCCCCGCCACCGATGAAGGCCAGTTGAGGTTTCTTCTGGCCGAATCTTTGCAGGGCATGGTTCACCAGGAACTAATCCCAACAGTAAACGGCGAACAGAGAGTGGCTTGTGAGATATTAGTTGTCACCGGCGCCGCAAAAAACATTATAAGAAGAAAAGGAGGGTTCTTCCTCAGGACTGTAATCGAAACAGGCAAAAAACACGGGATGATTACCATGTCGGAATCCGTAAACGCCCTTCTCGAAGCCGGCAAAATAAGTGAAGGTGTTGCAAAAAGTGTTCTGGCAAATTATAAATAACACAACGTGAAGACCAGATTTGAAATATAAAGTTAATTCTTGCCGGCTGATATGGAAAAACAGAAAAGGGCCTACCTCTGTGCTTTTGCTGCGGTTTTGCTCTGGTCCACTTCGGCTTCCGCCTTCAAGATTTCACTGCGCTATGTTGACGTTTTTTCGTTGCTGTTTTATGCTTCGATTACATCGACTGTAGCCTTCTTTATATACATCCTCTTTTCGAACAGGCTGAGCCTGTTTAAGAACCTCTCTGGAAAAGACTATCTGTATTCCGCCCTGCTGGGTTTTCTCAATCCCTTTCTTTATTACGCCGTCCTGTTCAAGGCGTACTCGATACTCCCCGCTCAGGAAGCCCAGCCGCTGAACTTTATCTGGCCGATAACGCTCGTTTTGCTCTCGATACCTCTGCTCAAACAGAAAATCAAATCGAAAGACATTGTCGCGACATTTATCAGCTTTGCGGGCGTTTTTGTCATTTCAACTCGCGGGGACATTTTAGGATTCAAATTCACCAATACCCTTGGAGTATCACTGGCGACGGGCAGCTCAATCATCTGGGCGGTCTTCTGGATTTATAACGTAAGGGACAAACGAGATGAGGTGGTCAGGTTATTCCTTAATTTCGCGTTCGGCTCGGTCATTATATTTCTGTCAATGCTGCTTTTCGCGAGAGTGGAATTACCGGGCCTTTACGGCCTGCTCGGAGCGGCCTATGTGGGCCTGTTCGAAATGGGAATTACCTTTCTGCTCTGGCTAAAGGCCCTGAAACTGTCGAAGACAACCGCGCATGTCACGAACCTGATTTACCTGGTACCTTTTCTGTCTCTGGTATTGATTTCTTTCACAGTCGGCGAGAAGATTCTCCCCTCGACGATAACAGGCCTGATCTTCATTATTGGCGGCATAATCTTGCAGAGACTTTAACCGGTCCGCCGAGGTACATCACCTGATAAGTAGAACGGCAGATGACTTATTGTAAAGAAACAATGGTAAAAGCCGCCGGGACCTGATAGCATACGCAGGAAATTGGCTTTTTTCCCAAAAATCGTTCCGGATATTTTCGATATCCATTGAAAACCGGTAAAAAACAGGAATTGAATGGATAAAATACAGGAGTAAAAGAATGGTTTGCCTTTTTTACGAAGCACGTAAGTTGAAACAGTTTGGCCGGCTCTTTCTCGGGCTATCGCTCTTATTTACGGTTGGAATCTTTGCCGGGGAACCGCTTCAGGCTCCAGTTTCGGATTATTTCAATGTTCGCAGTTTCGGTGCCGCCGGAGATGGCCAAACGGATGATACTGCGGCGTTTCAAAAGGCCCTTGATGCGGCGGAAAAAGCCGGAGGAGGCGTTGTCTATGCTCCTGTCGGCAATTATTTCTTCGCCGGCAATTTGAATGTGCCCGGCGCCGTTACTTTGGCGGGCGTCTGGCAGTCGGTCCCGGCACATAACGGCCTTCGCAACAGGGGACTTCCCAAGCCGACGGATGACGGCACCACTTTTCTGGTAACTGGCGGTGCGGGCAGTGAGGACGGGCAGGCTTTCATAACCCTAAACACGAACAGTACCCTCAAGGGAGTCGTGCTGTACTATCCTCAACAGAACATAGATGAAGTACCAAAGCCGTATCCCTGGGCAATCGCCATGCGAGGCAAAAACCCGGCGGTTCTCGCCGTGGAAATGCTCAATCCGTACAACGGCATTGATGCCACGCGGAATGAGCGTCACTTAATTCGTGACGTTCACGGCCAGCCGCTGCGTCGGGGCGTCCTGGTCGACTCCATCTACGATATCGGGCGCATCGAAAACGTCCACTTCAATCCCTGGTGGAGCATGAAACCAAAGC
>Ga0307379_10002734_pt1 | contig 25920 bp, 22 predicted proteins | sample UN2MG_FD_202237 | JGI IMG/M metagenome (GOLD analysis project Ga0307379, IMG submission 202237) | Soil microbial communities from Risofladan, Vaasa, Finland - UN-2 | ecosystem: Environmental > Terrestrial > Soil > Coastal area > Acid sulfate soil | place: Finland: Risofladan, Vaasa | collected...
GCTCCCCGCCCTGATTCTACCAAATCACCGGGGGCCAGTCAGGCACCAAACCACAGACTTCTCCCCTCAGGACGACTCGTCGCCCCTTGACAAATGCTATTGCATCTCCTTCCGGTCCCACATGCCGTCGGCGCACGCATGCTGTCGCAGCACTCTAGCGAGCGGATGAGTTTCTGGACACTACGGGCTGGTAGGCACGAGCATGCTATGATAGGGGTGATTGATGAGGGGCCCAGGCAACGTGCGGTTCGTGACCGATACGCCGAAGACGAACAACAGAAGTTGACGGAGGCGCAATCTCACAGGGAGGCCGGTTCAACTGTCAGGTGACGCAGGACAAAAGCTGCACATCGCCTATGTTGTCACAGTGAGGAATTCGGACCGAAGGAAGTTCCCCTCGGGCCGTCCAGTCTTCTATGCTGTGCGCGAGGCCGAGATCAGCGACCACCAGCAGAAGTCCGGCCGTCGGCAGTGTGCGCGGATCGAGGTCACTGTCAAGGCAGGACCCGGCCTGTACAACACTATCAGCCTCCCTTCAGTGACCGGTGCGGGACGGGCCGGGCTCGTGCGCCGAGCCAAACAGGAGATCCGGAAATCCGGTCTCATGGGTGAGGCCTGGGTGCTCTTGATGACCGCTGAGGCCCATAGCAGCACCGACCTAGCTTGGTTCCCATCAATCCATGCAGCAGTACGCCTCAAACCGGGCGCCGGCCGCCTCCTCGATGACCTCCAGAAACACGCCGAAGATGCGTGACAATCCTCGTCGACTATGGTATTGTACTCGGTGAAGTAGACGACGCTTGGCATACTGGTCAAGCCAAGTGATTATACACTGCGCGCTTTGCGACTGGCATCGCGTGGGCCCTGAGGCAGAACGCCCCGATTCCACAGGGGCGTTTTTCTGTTCAGGACCATGCAAGCTAGAAGCGATGATGCTGGAATCCAGGGACGTAGAACACCGACCCGCGCTGACGCGGGAGCGACGGTGGCGGCTCGCCAAGTCGAGTGGGTTCCTCTCGAGTCCATTCATCTCAACCCCAGCAACCCTCGTCACAACGACGAAGCCGTCGGCCCAGTCAAGCAGTCCATCGCCCGGTTTGGTTTCCGGGTGCCCATCGTAGTCAACCGCTGCACCGGCCTTGTCGAAGCGGGCAACACCAGACTGAAGGCGGCCCGCGAACTGGGGCTCACCGAAGTTCCGGTAATCTGGGCGGACGACGACGAAGTCACCGCGCTGGCCTTCGCCCTCGCCGACAACCGCACCGCGGAGATTGCCACCTGGGACGAGCCGGCCTTGGCCGGGCTCTTGGGGCGACTAGAATCTGCGGGCGAGCTGACGGCCACCGGCTTCAGCGATGATGATCTTGCCGGGCTCGTCGCCAAGCTCGAGATGGAAGAGGCCCGAAACCGCAGGGAGACCTGGGAGCCGCCCTCGGGATTGCCCAGCGGCCCGACCCGGACGCAGCCCGGCGAGGTATGGGCGCTTGGCCGGCACAAGCTCATGTGTGCCGACGCGACCGAGGCCGAGGCCATGGCTGCCCTTATGGCAGGCGATGTCGCTCGCTTGGTGGCCTGTGATCCACCCTATGGTGTTGCCTTTGACGGCAACGCCCACCGGCGAGCGCATAGTGGCGGAATCGTGTACCGGCCGATCGTGAACGACGACCTCGACCCCTCGGAGCTCGAAGCGTTTCTGAGCGCCGCCTTCTCTGCCGCCCTTCCGCACGTCGCCGAAGACGCCGCCTGGTACGTCTGGCATGCCTCGATCACTCGGCCTGCCTTTCTGGCGGCGCTGTCGGCCGTGGGAGTCACCGTGCACCAAGAGATCGTCTGGGTCAAGGAGAGCTTTTAGCTCAGCCGCTCCGACTACCACTGGCAGCACGAGCCCTGCTTGTATGGCTGGAGGGAACGGCACACCTTCCTGGGCGAGCGTAACCAATCGACGGTGTGGCAGGTGGCGCGCCAGAGCGATCACCAGCACCCGACCACAAAGCCCCTCGAACTCTGGGAGCGTCCCATTCGCAATCACCTCGAGCCGGGGCAGATCATCCTCGATCCGTTCGTGGGGTCTGGCACCGCCATCATCGCTGCCGAACGCCGCGGGGCCTGCGCCCGCGCCATGGAGATCGATCCGGCCTACTGTGATGTGGTGATCGGGCGCTGGGAGCAATTCACCGGGAAGGAGGCAGTGAGGAGCGATGACTAAGCATCCCTGGGAATCGATGGAGGGTGAGACTGCCCTCGCCTTCGCGGCTTTCGAGATCTACCGGCAACTGGGGCCGGCGCGCACGGTGGAGGAGGCGTGGCGGAAGTACTGGAGTCGTCCCGGTACGCGCCACCGACGCATGGGCAAGAACTCCCCACCCCGGGTGATGCCCCACTTCTCGCGGTGGGCGGTGAAGTGGCGCTGGAGGGAGCGCGCCCTCGGCTGGGACGAGGAGCAGACGTCCATCGAGCGCGACCAGCGGCTCGACCGGGAGCTGCAGGAGAAGGCCCGACAGCACGAGGAGGAGATCCAGCAGCGCCAGCTGTGGAAGGAAGAGGCCCGCGCCGCCCGCACGCTGGGCCGACGACTGCTGATGCGCGCGCTGCAGGGCATCGAAGCTGGGGAGATCGACGAGATGACCGTGCGGGAGATCCTGCCCCATATCCAGCGGATCAGCACCTTGCTGGAGGCAGGGCAGCGGCTGGAGCGGATGGCCCTGGGCGAGGCCACCGATGTCACCCGGCAGGAGGTCAGCTTGTCGGCCGAAATCGAGGAGAAGCTGCTGGCGCTGATGCAGCGGTATGTGCCAGCGGAAAGGTGGCAGGAGCTTGCAGAAGAACTCGTCGCACTCGACAACACACCGAACCCAGGCGAAGCCCAGTAGCTGGGCGGCACGGCTGGGCGATCAGCTCCACCAGGCCGGCACCAGCGCCAGCGGCCAGCCGCTCATTCGGCCGCAGCCTCACCCCGGCCAGCAGCTGTTTCTGGACTGCGACCATCCCCGCCGCTTGCTGCTCGCCCACCGCCGCTTCGGCAAGGACTGGGCCACGGTGATGGACATTCAGCAGCGCATCGAAGGCTGGAGGCAGGAGCCGCACCGGCGCCGGCTGGAGCCAGCCATCCACATCGGAGTGATCTACCCCACCTACGAGCTGGTGGACGACTTCTGGGGCGCCCTCAAGCGCATGATCCCTCGCTCCGAGGTGGCAGAGTGCTGGAATGGCAAGCCCCAGCGGCTGACCCTCAAATGCGGCGCGGTGATCGCGGTGCGCACCGCCTCGGACCCAGATCTGCTGGTCTCGCGTGGTTACGATCTGCTGGTACTCGGAGAGGCTGCCCGCATGAGCCGAGACGCCTGGCTCACCCTACTGCCAGCGTTAGCTTCTCCGGGACGCGCCGGCCTGGCGGTGCACCAGACCACCCCCCTTGGACAGAACTGGATCGCGGCGGAGGCACAGGACCCCTCGTGGTGGCAGCTGGTCGTTCCCATCTGGGAGCCCGGCAGCCAACAGCGACATCCGCTGGCCAACCCGCATATCCCCCAGGAGGCGATCCTCGAGGAGGAACGGCAGCTGCCAGAGCAGTGGTTTCGGCGGGAATGGCTGGTGGATTTCCTGTCGTCCGAGGGGACCATGTTCCGGGATGTGCGCGCCCACATCGCGGCCGCGCCGCCGGACCCGAAGCGCCCGGTGGTGGTCCCTGTAGACCTCGCCAAGCGCCAGGACTTCACCGTCTTCTCGGCCTTCGACGCGGCAGGCAGGCAGTGCGGACTGGACCGGATGCACGGTATCCCCTATCCGCAGCAGGAGGCGAGGCTGGTCGCGTTCTGCCACGAGCATGGCGCGAAGAAGGTGATCATCGAGGAGAACGGGCCGGGAATCCCGGTCCTCGAGCACCTGCCCGAGCTGTTCAGGGACACGGGTGTGAGATGTGAAGTGGCCGGGTTCACCACGACGGCGCAGAGCAAGTCGCTCATAATCAACGATCTCGCGCTGGCTTTCGAGCGGCCGGGGCAGGTCTGCCTGATGCCCGACGAGGTCCAGACGGCCGAGTTCGAGGCCTACGAGGCGACGAAGACGCCGTCGGGGAACGAGACGTACGGGGCGCCCGAGGGCCAGCACGACGACTGCGTCATGGCCGCGGCGTTCGCCTGGACGGAACTGGCGGGAAGGCGCAAGCGCTACAAGGGCTCCGTCCCCAAGCCCGGCCAGTTCTCAGGTCTGCGGAAGAAGTCGTTCGCGGAGGAGCGGGACGGAAGACCTATGGAGAGGCGGTTTAGCGTGCGGTCGCAGTCGGCGAGGCTGAAGAGCATACGCATAGCGCGGAACCGGTGAGCCTGACGTGGTGCACTAAGAGACGAGGGGCAGAGGCGGCTAATGCCAGCGGAAACGAAGCAGGCTGAAGCCAGGTCGATCCGGTCGATGGGCGCCGCCGGCACTAGGCGCGTGGGCGCGTACCTCTGCAGGGAATAGCCTACTGAACTGCACTGCCCCCAATGCTTGGCACGCGCAACCCGTTTCCGCGGTTCCTGCAGCAAGATGGGCCCCCAACACGTGTCGCATGGACCTCACTCGACTGCGACGGCAGGACGCTATCTCTACGCCTCACTATTGCCTACGTCGTGCCTATGTTCTGCCTACGTTCGCCTGCTCTGTAGACCGACAACTCGGCTTACATGCCCACTCCACCCTTTCTGTCGATCCTGGGCCAATCCAGGCGGCAAATCGCGTGAGAGCATAACCGTACATACGTGCTTAGGTCCCTAGAATACGGGACTTTGTCCACTGGACTTGTTTCGGCATCCAAGTGATGAATACGACGCCTGAACTCACCTCAAAGGAGGCGTCACATCATGGCTGGAAGCACTGCCGAAACTGTCCCAGTAACACCGGCTCCGGAAGCCGAAGAAGCTCCCATCACGTTGGCCGAAGCCGTCCCGAAGTTTGTGGACTACCTGGCATCGTACCGCAGCTACTCGCCCTCTACTGTGAGAGCCTACACGAGAGACCTGCAGATCTTCGAGGAGTTCCTCAGTGGGGGCAACGGTCACCTGCCGATCCCCGGAGAGATCACCCGCCACCAGGTGATCCAGTTCGCTGTGAGCTTGTCCGGCATGGCCCCGCTCAGCGTACGCCGCAAGCTGGCGTGTCTCTCCTCCTTCTTCGGGTTCCTGCAGGACATGGGCTATGTCCAAGGCAACCCCGCGCGTCGCCTGCCGCTGCCCAAGGTCGAGCAACTGGTGCCGGTTACGCTGAGCCAGGAGGAGGCACAGCAGCTGGTGGCAGCGGCCGACAGGCCCTGGACGCGATGCCTGGTCATCCTGCTGCTGACCACCGGGATGCGACGCAGCGAGTCCGTGGCCATTGCGCTGGAAAATATCGACCTGGAGAACGGACAACTGTTGGTGCACGGCAAGGGATCGAAGGAGCGGACGGTGCCCTTGACCCAGGAGGCGACAGAGGCCGTCCGCCACTACCTCAAGCACCGCAAGAAGACCAGCTGCCAGCGGCTGTTCGTGAGTCAGACTGGAGAGGCTATCCAGGGGCGCGTCGTCAATCAGATGCTGAACCGAGTACTGCAGAAGGCCGAACTGGTTGGCAGAGGCATTACCCCCCACACCTTGCGCCACACATGCGCAACCCATCTCATCCGCAATGGCACCGACATCAGGACGGTGCAGGAGCTGCTCGGTCATTCCGACATCCAGACGACGGCGCGCTATCTGCATTCAGACACGCGCACGAAGCAGACGGCGGTGGGGAAGCTGGATGGGCTGTTCGGGAACGGGCGTCCGGCCCGGACTGGCCTGTCACACGATGGAATACAGGCCAGCCTGAAGGCTCACCACTACTGCGTTGACGGCTGCGAGATCGGCCCATAGCATTCGCCGAGCTCAGTCAGCGTGAAGCCCTTTGCGGCTCTTCGACCGCCTGGGATGCCCGGGCGGTCGGACGCGTGTGTTGGTGGGCACCCGTGCTGTGGTCCTGGAACGGCACTGCTGAGCCCACAGATGAGTTCTGGAACACTACTGGTTGACAAAGGTACTAGAGTCCAGTTGCGCTGTCCCCGAGTCCCTCGGCGAGCCTGGCTATCGCTGCCGCGCTTTCGTCGAGCCGCCGCGACGCCCCTGAGTAGTGCCCAGGTAGTGCCCCCGATGGGCGACCAATGCACGAGTCCGGAACGTCCTTTGCCGAGAGAGAATCGCTTCCTGCGGGCAGACCATGGGGTCTCTGGAGAGGATAGCGGCTCTCGGTGACAGAATTAGAGAGGGTGACTTCTCACTGGCGAGCACTTGTAGGGAGTTCCCTGTAGCGTGCGTCTCGAAGATCGAGTTATCGTTGTGACGGGAGGCGCCCAGGGGCTGGGCCAGCGTATCTGTCTGACACTCGCCTCCGCCGGGGCCGCGGTCGTGATCAACGGCCGTCCGCAGGGTACTTCCCCAGAGCCTGTAGCAGAAACCATCCGCGCCGCCGGGGGCCGCTGCGCCACGGTGACTGCCGATGTGTCCGTGGCCGGCGAAGCCGAAGAGATGATGGAGAAGGCTGTGTCAGCCTTCGGCCGCCTCGACGCGGTCGTCAACAACGCCGCTATCAGCCGCGACGCGCTCCTGCTGGAGATGTCCACCGAATCCTGGGACGACGTATTCGCTGCGAACGCGCGCGGGGTCTTCAACTGCATCCAAGCCGTCACCCCACATATGATCGAGCGGCGACAGGGTGCTATCGTCAATGTTTCTTCAGTCGTGGCAGATCTCGGAACGATCGGGGCGTCCAACTACGCGGCCTCGAAGGGGGCGGTCAACAGCCTGACTCGATCGGCCGCGGTGGAGCTGGCCCGGTTCGGCATCCGCGTCAATGCGGTTGCCCCGGGTGTCGTGGAAACGCGACTGATGGAGCGAGTGTTGGGCAAGCGGCGCAAACGAATCCTGGAGCGCATCCCACTGGGACGGTTCGCCGAGCCCGAGGAAGTGGCGAACGTCGTGCTCTTCCTCTGCTCGGACATGGCCTCGTACATCACGGGCGAGGTGATCCGTGTGGCCGGCGGCATGGGACTCGCCTATGGGTAGCGGCAACCGCCGGAGCGTTTCTCATATCGCGCGGCCACGGTCTGTCAAGGCGTTGCCCGCGGAGTCCTCTGTGCGCCAAGGCTTCGCGCGAGCCGGCGAGAGAGAGGCGCGCGCGCCATGAAGCGTCGGCGCGTGGTCGTCACCGGTATGGGAGCGGTTTCCCCGCTCGGGCTCACATTGGAGGATACTTGGCGGGCGACAACCGCTGGCCAGAGCGGCGTCGGTCCCATAGGCCGGTTCGACGCTTCGACCTTCCCGGTGCAGTTCGCGGCCGAGGTCAAAGGATTCTCTGTTGACCCATACGTGAGCAAGCGCTCCACCCGGCGTGTGCTCTCGCGGGCAGCCGGCTTCGGGTTGGCGGCCGCAAAGATGGCCTGGCAGGATGCGAATGCTGACGGCTCGGTGGACCCAAACCGGGTCGGAGTCATGCTCGGCAGCTGCCTGACGGCCCCGTCACTCGAGGAGTCCAACGCCTGGTGTCAGATCGGCGACGGCGGAGTGCCGCCCGAGGAGGCATCAGAGGATCCGTTTGCGTTCCTCCGCCGCGCCTCGCACACGGGGACGACTCAGATAGCGACGGAGATCGGCGCGCGGGGACCCACGGCGAGTTTCTACGTTGCCTGCGCGTCTGGCACACAGGCCATCGGCACGGCGCTCAACGCGGTCAGGCGCGGGGACGCCGACGTCGTGCTGACCGGCTCCTACGACTCTATGATCAGTGAGTGGTATATTCTGCTCTTCGCGGCGATCAACGCGCTCTCGACGCGCAATGACGAGCCCGAGCGAGCCAGCCGACCCTTCGACAAGGACCGGGATGGTTTCGTCATGGGAGAGGGCGCGGCCGTGCTGGTCCTGGAGGAGATGGAGCGGGCGCTGGCTCGCGGTGCGCACATCTACGCGGAAGTGTTGGGCTACGGGAGCTCTCTGGACGCCTATCACATCACAGACGCGCCTCCGAACGGGGAGGGCGCCGCCGCCGCCATAAGAAACGGTCTCCAGGACGCCGGCCTCGCCCCGGGCGAGATTGACTACATCAACGCACACGGTACCTCGACCAGGGACAACGACGTGGCGGAAACCCAGGCGATCAAAGGCGTGTTCGGGGAGGCCGCCTACCGGACCGCGATCAGCTCGACCAAGTCGATGACCGGGCATCTCATCTCCGCGGCCGGCGCGTTGGAGGCGTGCCTGTGTGTGCTCGCTCTCCGCGACGGTCTGATTCCGCCGACCATCAACTTGGAGACGCCGGATCCGGAATGTGACCTTGACTACGTCCCAAATAAGGCGCGGAGCGCCGAGGTGCGGGTCGCCATGTCGAACTCGTTCGGGTTCGGCGGCAGCAACGGCACGGTTATCATGCGTCAACCAGAAGTGTGAGCACAGCACGAGAGCGGTCGATCATATGGCGAGCAAAAGGCGAGTAGCAATCACTGGCATGGGGTTGGTTACCCCCCTGGGGCTCGGGGCAGAGCCATTCTGGTCGGCCCTGACAGCAGGCCGAGGGGCGGTGCGTCGCGTCAACCTGATGGACGACGGCGAGGGAAAGCAGCTGGCGGCGCGAGTGCCGGAGTTCAAGGCCCGAGACTACGTGTCGAACCGCAGGTTGCTGCGCCTCATGTGTCCGACGGACCAATTCGGCTTGGTTGCTGCTCAAATGGCCATCAGCGAGGCCGGCGAAGCGGAGCTAGAGCCCGCGCGCAAGGGGGCGTTCATCGGCACTTCGAAGGAGATGGGGCCGATAGAAGCGCTCTTCGACGCAATGCGCGTGTCGCGCGACGAGACCGGCGGGATGGCGGCCCGCCTGATGGGATTGAACGGGTTCGGCGAGATACCCCCGTTGACGCTGGTCAACGGGCTGCCCAACGGGTGTCTCTTCGCGGCCTCGGTCATGCACTCCATCAAAGGGCCTAACACTAACTACCTCGGATCTGGTGAGGCGGGCCTCATGGCGATCGGGGGGGCCTTTCGCGCCGTTGAGGAAGGGCTCGCCGATTGGGCGCTGGCGGGAGCTCACGACAGCGGCGTAGACCGCTGGTCCTATGCTAACTTCCACCGATTGGGCATGCTCTCGAAACACGCAGACGACCCTGAGAGGGCAGTGCGGCCGTTTGACCGCAGCCGTGATGGATTCGCTGTCAGCGAAGGGGCGGGGATGGTGGTGCTGGAGGGGCTGGACCGGGCGCGCGCCCGCGGTGCCGACATCTATGGGGAGATCCTCGGCTTCGGAGCCACCTGCGATGCAGCCGGACAGGTGGCCCCGCGCAGCGACGGGTCGTCGCTCGCCCAAGCGATCTCGGTGGCCCTCAACGAAGCAGAGCTGCAGCCCGGAAGCGTCGGCTATGTCAATGCCTACGCGAGCGCCACGCCGACGGGCGACCGGACCGAGTTGAGGGCATTGGAGGCCGTCTTCGGCGGCGCCCCGCACCGCCCTCTGGTCAGCGGTATCAAGGGCGCGCTCGGGCACATGCTGGCGGCCTCTGGAGCCGTCGAGCTTATCGCCACAGCGCTCGCCATCCATCATCACGTGGTCCCCCCGACGACGAACCTAAAGGAGCCTGACGCCGAGTGTCAATTCGACTGCGTTCAGGGCAGCGCGCGCGCGGCAGACGTGACTGCGGCCATGACGATCAGCCGTGGAATAGGCGGACAGAACGCGGTGATGGTGCTGGGATCCCCCGGCGGGCAGTAACCTCGCCTTCACCGCCTCGACGGCCGCGCCAACCGATCAGGTCGAGGTCCCAGACCTGCCGTCGGATCGGCCGGTGTTGGAGGTCGGAGCCAAGCGCGCCCCACGGTGCTTGAGGAAGTAGCGGACGACACTGTCGGCGTGCATGCAGAGGGCTCGACTGAAGAGACGCTGGGCGCTGGTTCTCTGGTAGTGGTGCATAACCACGGCGTCGGGAACGTAATGGACCTCCCAGCCGCCCTTCCACATGCGGTAGCACCAGTCGATGTCCTCATAGTAGAGATGGAAGCCCTCATCGAGGAACCCCACCTGCTCCACCGCCGCTCGCCTGACGCAGAGACAGGCGCCCATGAGCCAGTCCACGGCGCGCGCGGAGCGGTGATCCCAGTCCAGCATGAGATAATCGCGCAGCGCCCAGTCTCGAACTGGCTTGGGGCACTTGGGGAGCCAGCGGAAGAAGACCGAGCGCATCGAAGGGAATCTCCGGCAAGAGTACTGCAGCGTGCCGTCCGGATTCAGGAGGCGCGCGCCCGCTGCTCCCACACGCGGGTGCTCGTCGAGATACTTAACGAGCGTGGTTAGGGCGTCAGGGCGCACCTCGGTGTCCGGGTTAAGCACGAGCATATAACGACCCTTCGCCTGTCGCAGGGCGGCATTGTTGGAGCGCGCGAATCCGTAGCGGGATGGGTTCGAGATGACTCGCGCCTCGCGGAGCACCTCGCCGGCGACCGCGGTGGTGTCGTCTTGGCAGCAGTTCTCGACCAGGAACACCTCGGCCCGGATGCCGATCATTGCCTGCCGCAGCGCCTCCAGACACGGACGGAGGAAATGGCCTTCGTCGGTCGAGACGATAACGACGGAGAGGTCCAACACTATGCCCCACTCCCGGGGGAGGAGTCCAGCATCTCGTCATATATCCGCACCACCGCCCCGATGTGGGACTCGATGTCGAACCGTCGCGTCGCTTCACTCTTCGCCGTCGCGGCCATGGCGAGCCTGAGATCTTGGTTCTCGATCAGCTCGATCATGGCCGCCGCCAGTGCTTCGGGGTCCCCCGGTTGCACCAGCAAACCTCCGCCGCCGGATAGAATTTCAGGCGGGCCTCCGTGGTTCGTTGCGATCACCGGACGCTCCATCGCCATGGCTTCGATCAGCGACCGGCCGAACGGCTCCGGTCGCACGGAAGGCACGACCGCCAGATCCAAAGCTGCGATGATCCCCTGAATGCGATCGGCGACGCCGGTCCAGCGCACTCGGTCGGCGATGCCGAGCCGGGCGCAGAGGTGGAGGAGCCTCTGCTTGTAGCTTCGATTCCGTGGTGTGTCCACGTCGCCGACGATGACGAAGCGGGCCGAAGGGCAGACGTCGGCGACTCGGGCTGCAGCTCTGAGAAAGACCTCGTGACCCTTCCACGGCGTCAGGCGGGCGATCACGCCAACATGGGGATTCTCCTCCGGCCACCCCAGCACGGCTCTGGCCGCGGCCGGCGCGGCCTCCGACGAGAACGCACACAGATCGACGCCGTTGTAGACGATCTGCACCTTGGGATGGGAGGCATTGGCGCCAAGGAACTCGGCGGCGGCGCCCCGGCTGACCACGATCACGCGCTCGCTCAACTCGAAGAGGAGGCGGGAGATCCTCACCGACACGGCCCTTGGGGGAAGGAGGTTCTCCCGCACGTGGATGATGTGAGGCACGCCCGCCCGCCTAGCGGCGAAGGCCCCAGTCAGGACGTGAGAGTTATTGCTGTGTATGGCACATATGGATCGCTCTCGCACCAGGCGAGCCAGACGTCGAGGCGCCGAGTAGTTCTGCCAGGCGATGGCGGCCACGTGATCGGGACGGAAGGTTCGCCTGAGGGCGCCCAGGGGAAGCACGAGGACCTCTACCCCGCGTTCGCGGAGCGCCTCCCCCAGCGGCCCCTCCTGCGGCAGGGCGACCACCGCCCGGTAGCGATCCGGCGGAAGGCGTGATGCAAGCTCCAACAAACTCACGCCCGACCCGTAGAGGCCGGCATCGGCGTGAACGTAGAGTATCGTTCGTGGGTGATCATGGTGCATCGACTTCAATCCAGGTAGCCAAGCCCGCGGAGACGGCGCTCCATCTCCTCTCGCTCCGCCTCGGTGTAGCGCGCAGGCCGAAGCTCTTCTCTCGATCCCTCGTCGTCCTCCGGGGCTGCACGCGTGCTTCCCCCCGCCAAGCCGTCGAGCGGGCGGCCGTCCATGTTCGAGGGGACAGGCACACCCAGCAGAGCCAGAATCGTGGGCGCGAGGTCAGTGATGTGCGCCCCTGCGATCTTCCCCACGGCGGGCACGCCGGGGCCGGAAACCATCAGCACACCATCGGGGCGATGGCAGCCGCTCAACTCAAGCGACATGAGGCGGGCCGCGTCCCCGACTTTGACCCCGCTTTCGACGATGACATCGGGCGACGCCTTGGGCTCGTTCCAGGCGCGCCGGACGACGTAGCTCGAGTCGCGCCACGTCACCACAAGGTCGGGCAGGAGAGCGAGGTCCTCGCTTCGGCCGTGGTAGATATCGTCTCGCCGGTGGACGGCATCGACGACCGGATTCCCCGTCGCCGGATCTACGATGCTCGAAAGTCCTTCGGCGATCTCCTGGCAGAGCGCCTCCGCCTCGGCTCCCGGCCGCACTGTTCCCTGCGGGAATCTGTCTTGGGAGTTGAGGTAGACGTAGGCGCTTTCAGTCCCGAGGAAGAACGCCCGCGTGTTATCCCAGTCGATGGGATCGCGCGCGATCGAGCTCTCTATCTCCTGGCGTACCCCTTGCCACCTCGTCTTGAGCCAGTCCTTCGCCCACCGGGGCAGCGTCTTGCGGGCGAGGCCGTAGGTGCGTCGCACGAGGCTTCTATGCCCTCGGTCGCCGTCCGTCCTGTACTGGAGCAGCCCCTGGTTCTGTAGCCAGCGGTCCAGGTAAACGACCTTATGGCACGGCCCCGAACCGTGGTCGGACATGACGATGACGGTCACATCATCGCCCATGAGGGACAGACACTCGGCGATGGCATTGTCCACCGCCCGGTAGACGACGGCCAGCGGGTCATCGCCGGCGAAGGGCGCGTGAGGCTCATGGGCTGGATGGTCCGGGTCCGCATATTTCCACAGGAAGTGCTGCGCGCGGTCGGTAGAGCCGAACACGCCGATGAACACCTCCGGCTCGAACTCGCGCAGCAGATACTCCCACGCTTTCTTCTGATTCCCAACCGTCTCGACGAGTCGGCGCAGGTACCGCTCAGGCGTCGTACGGCCCCAGTAGTCGCCGTGGATTTCGTACCTGCCGACGGCGCCGAGAAGCCTCTCCTTCAAGTCGCGTGGGTAGGTGAAGTCGGCCTGTGTGCCCGGCGCATCTGGGCCGGAGATGAAGAACCCGTTGACGGACTCAGGTGGGTAGGTCATGGGCACGTTTACCACGCCCACGCTGAGGCCGGCCTGGCTCAGGAGCTGCCAGAGACCTCGCGCGCGCCGGATCCCCCCGCACGAGAACTGCAGCTCGTAGCTGCCCGGCTTCGGCTGGACGAAATTGACCACTCCGTGCTTGCCCGGGTTCATCCCGGTGGCAAAGGATGCCCATGCTTCCGGGCTGAGTGGTGGAACCGTGGAGGCGAGGGGTCCGCTTGCACCCTGTCTATAGAGGCGGGAGAGACATGGCAGGCTGCCGTCCTCCAGCCAGGGGCGCAGCAGGTTGAAGTCCGCCCCATCTAACCCGAACACCGCAAGCCGCTTCACTCCCGCCTTCTCCCGTATATCCACCTATTTTGCAGCATCCGCCGACTGCTTCTCTGGCGCGCCGTCGAGCAACTCGAAGTAGAGGTCTGCCAACTCCCGGCTCGTTTCCCTCGCATCGTAGGTCTGCTCGACGCGGCGTCGGCCGCCCAGTGCGAGCCGTTCCGCCAAAGCGCCGTCGCCGCGGAGGAGACCGATTGCCTCTCGCAGGCGCTCCGGCTCCCTTTCCGGCACCAGCAGGCCCGACAGGCCGTCTTCGACCACCTCCGGAATTCCTCCGACCCTCGTCGCCACCACGGGGCGACGGGCCGCCATCGCCTCCAACATCGAGAGCGGCACACCCTCCATTCTGGAGGAGAGGACGTACACATCGAAGCCCGGCATCAATGTGCGAGCGTTCGAGACCCGTCCCAACAGCCTGACTTGTTCTTCCACACCGGCGGCGAGGGCGCGCGCCTCCAGCTTTGGCCTCTCTGAGCCTTCCCCGACGATCACCAACTTAACCGAAAAGTCGCTCTGCATCATGGGAATGGCAGCTTCCAGGAGTGTCATCTGGTCCTTCACCGGGTCCGCTCTGCCGATGTTGCCGATGACCCAATCGGCCGGGGTCAGTCCGAGCTGCTGCCTGACCTCTGCCCTGCTGCCTCCGGCCTCGCCGACGTCGTCGAGGTCTATCCCGCACCGAATCAACCGTATCCGTGCGGGCGGTAGGCCGTTGGACAGAAGTCGCTCCTGCACGCCCTCAGAGACGGCCACCAGTCGGTCTGCAAAGCGGTTCATACATTGGTTCTGCCAGAACAGCAGGCGATTCCCGAAACGGCCGGTCGGGTCGTGCTGCAGCAAATCGCCCATGAAGCTGTGAACCGTCGTGACACACCGGGGCACACGCGCCAGCATCGCCGCGAACCGACCGTAGAAATTGGTGGAGAGCGTGTGCGTGTGGACGATAGCAGGGCGGCTAGCGCGCATAGCCCGTGCCAGCCGGTGTATCGCAAGCAGGTCTCCCCGCCCGCGCTTCCTGACTGCGCTGGCGGGAATGCCTCTCTCCACCGTCTCCGAGAGTGCGGCGCCTTCGCCCAGGAAGACGATCTCGACACGCAGCCCGAGTCGCTGGAGATGTGGCGCCAGGCACCAGAGATGCTGCCGAACTCCCCCGATGGCCGCGCCCCCGCCGCACACGTGCATGACAAGAGGGGGACGAGTCACCGGATGATGCTCTCACCGAAGCGAAGCTTCTGGCGCTGTTCGGCTGTGGCGCAGACAGCGGTCCTAGAGACAGCTCCGGAGGCGCCCGACTGGCTCCCCTCAGATGGCATCTGCGGGGAGCAGAACCTTGACGAGCGGGTTCCGGGGTTCAGCAGGGGTTGAGGTTCGTATGATCGGGTGCCGCTCAGCAGGGAGGTCGCTCTCAGAAGGCACCCCCGAAGTATGGAATCTACTGTTGTGACACGACTCGCTACTGCTTGAGTAGCCCGAGGCATACGAATGGGAATCGCCAGCGTGGTGCTCCTATCCGCCATCTTCTGCATCTGGCTCGCGGGTATGTTGCGCGCAGCAAGCGCGCCGGATCCGTGGCCCGTCGGCCCGGATCACCAGAGCGCCATCCCGCGCTCCCATAATAGTCCGTTCCACAGGAGACCATCCTTCTCCTCGCGAGCCCGGCCTCCCGCCAGAGCCTCTTCGAACACGCGCGGGACCATCGGTACTCGGTAAGGGTTCGGTTGGCGCTGGCGCCTTTCGGTTGCCGCCGGTAGGGCGCACTGCACTTGCAGGGACCCGCATATGTCCCGCTAACGCCTTCCTGAATGTCTCCACTGGGCCGTCGCCGAGACAGGAGCAGCCATGTTGCCCGTGGAAGACAGTCCGCTACTCGGACCGGTTGTGCCGTAGACCGATGCCACCGAGTCGGCATTCCGCGGCGGGAATCAGCCCATGTTGAGAGTGCTTCAGCGCATCCGTACGTCAGTGGCGTGGCGCACACACCGAGTGCGGCGTTACATATGGCACACGGAAGAGGTCGCGTTCTGGGGGGGAGACGCGAACGACGCGCCGTGGTACCCGGACCTGGAGGAGCTCGAAGAGATCGCTCGGTCTATCGGCTTCGGCGCCAGGAAGGCAACCGCGGATGATCTCAACCTCCTCCGAGACTACCACGACAGAGTGGGGCGTCCCCTCGGGCCCCGCAGGATACGCAAGATGCGGGAGCGCTGGGCCGCTGGAGACGACTGCTACGTTGCCACAGATCGAAAGGGTGACGTTGCGGCGCACATCTGGGCCGGGTACAGCGACCACTACATCGAAGCGATACGTGAGGTGCTCCCGGTGGGTCCGACCGAGATGGTGTTGTATGATGTCGACACGCGCCGAGACAAGCGCGGCAGCATGGGTTTCCTCGCCTGCTCGTGTGCTGCGCTGGCAGAGGGGATTCGGCGCGGCCGGAGCCGCGTGACCTCATGGAGCACCCCCCAGCTCTTCGAGGAGTTCCGACGCGTACATTGGTTTAGCGGTCTGGGCACGCTCCGACTCCTGCGGGTGGAGCGGTGTCGGTGCCTATTCGGGATGCTGTCTCGGCGCTCTCTCGAGATATCCGAGGAGGCGACAGGCGAGCAACTGGAGCCGGACGATCCATGAGGCCGTGCCGGCTTCGCCCCCAGCTGGATCGGTGACCTTTGAGTACGGGCCGACCGCCTGCGCCTGTCAGCACCTGCGCCAGGTGGACGCCCTCAGCGCGGCGAACTTACACGTTTATGCTCTATCCTCCCCCTCTGAGGATGCAGCGCTCTGCGGGTGCGGTCGCGGCGGGATGTGTCTGCGACCCCTGCATGCTCAGGCTGGCGACCCCTACGCATTCATAGCTTCATCCTGATGATCAGTTCGGGAGCGCGATGCGACGTGTTGTGAGAAGCGCTGGTTTCCTGGTGTTGAGCCACGGCGTCACCTTGGCCTCCGGGCTCGTCGTGCTCGCGCTGAGCGCCCGCTACCTTGGCCCCGCTCTCTTCGGAGAGCAGGCCGTATTCCGGTCGATCGCCCACATTGCCTTGCCACTGATGACCGGGGGCCTGCGCGTCAACGTGGCGAAGGAGATTGGGCGCGACCCCGAGGGCGCCCCTTCGTACGTGGGCAGTGTTCTGACGCTCCGTTGGGCGATGACGCTCGTTGTCACTGCAGCCGCGCTGGTGCTCGTTTATGCTCTGCCCCTGACTCACCAGAGGGAACTCGCGGGCATTGCCACCATCCTGCTGCTGCTCGCGGGCATGTGGCAGGTGCTTGCCAACGCCATTTTCATTGCCTATGAAAGCTCCCAGTATGTTCTGGGCATGAGCCTTGTCAGCGGGGTGTTGGCAATTCCACTCACGGTGCTGGCGGTCCGCCTCGACACGGGCGTACCGGGCATTCTAGCGGCGGCGGCGGTGGCGCCCTTCTTCACGGCGCAGGTCGGGTTCACGTTGGCGTGTCGCAGATTCGTCCGTCCGAAGCTGAGTGTAGATGTGGCTCGCTGGCGAGCTATCCTGAAGGACTCTCTTCCTGTGGGAGTGGGGGCCATGTTCCGGCGGTCCTACTCCAGAGTCGATGTCCTGCTCCTCGCCGCGCTGCGCAATGCGGAGGCCGCCGGTGTGTTTTCGGTGGCCTATCGGGCGGCGATCCAGATCACTACGTTGTCGATCACGGTGGGGACAGCGGCTCTCCCACGAATGTCTCGCTTGGCCGAGAGGTCGAGAGAGCGACTGCGAACAACGTTCGAGCACCTCCTGCTGATTCTGTTGGCCTTCTCTATCCCCGGTGCGGGGCTGCTCGCCTCCTTCGCGGCTCCCCTGATCACCTTGATCGTGGGCCCGGGATTTCTCCCATCGGTGAGCGCGCTCCGACTGATCTCCATCGCCATCGTCACCAGCGCCCCCGACGCACTGCTGTTCTTCTGCCTCGTCGCGCTGGGCAGAGAGACACCGGCAGTCAAGTGGCTTGCGGTCAGTGTTGTCGCCAACGTGGTCTTCGATGTGCTCCTCATCCCGCGGCTCGGCGTGCAGGGCGCGTGTCTGGGAACCATTGGCGCGGAGTGGATATACTTCGGCCTCTCCCTGATGGAGATTCATCGGGTGCTCGAACTGAGGATCGTCTGGCGACCGCTCGCCAAGCTCGCTGTCGCTGCTGTCTTGATGGCACTGGCGATCTACATCATCGGGCCTGACCGAGCGCTGGCGGCCGCGGCTGCGGGGCTGGGCGTGTTCCTCGCGGCCTGCGCCCTGTTGAAGGCCGTGCCGGTCGGCACTTTCAAGGCGCTGCGCCGCGCACTCGCCGCTCCCTCGCCGGGCGCCTCCGACCCGACGGTGGATTCGGGAGCCAGGGAGTAGATGCTGAGGATGGGAGACTCGGTCCGATTACCACACACCCATCGAAACCGGGACCCAGCACCAAGGGCATGGCCATCATGGCCGAGTTGACCGACGGCTGCGCGCCCGCGGTCATCCTCGACCTCGGTCCCTCGGGGCTCGAGGTCTGCCGCGCGCTGGGACGAAGGGGCATCTCTGTCTTCGGAGCGGATAGGCGCTTGGGGATTGCCGCCCGGTCTCGTTACTGCCGTGCATCGCTGGCAGTCGATCCGCGCCACTGCCCTGAGAAGGCACGTCAGAGTCTGATCGAGCTGGCCCGGGCGCAGACCGACAGACCGGTCCTCATGGCCTTGAGTGATGAGTGGTTGGTGTTCGTGTCACGGAATCGCGCGGCCCTCGGCGAGCACTACCGGCTCCTTCTCCCACCCACTGAAGTGGTGGACAGCCTGACGGACAAGCTGCGCTCGTACGAACTTGCCCGCAATCATGACGTCGAGGTGCCGAAGCACGACGTCGTGGAGAGTGAAGAGGATCTGCCCCGCGCGGCGGCCCATACCGGCTATCCGTGCGTCCTCAAGCCGACCCATTCGTCGGACTGGGCGCAGCCGGAGGCGCGATCCGCCATGGGAGCCCGGAAGATCGCATGCGCGCATGACGCCCGGTCTTTGGCTCTCGCCTACGGGCAAGCGCGCCCCTTCGCGGCGCGGCACGTGTTGGAGGAGCTGGTCCCAGGCCCCGACACCAACCATTACTACGTGGTCTGCTACGTGGACAGGAGCGGCGAGGCTCGCGCGCGGTTTGTGCACCGGAAGATCCTCATGCGGCCACCGGGACGAGGGATTGGGTGTCTGATAGAGAGCGTTCGCGAGGAGCAGCTGGCCAAAGCGACGAGTGACTTCCTTCGAGCCGTCGGGCATATCGGGATCGCCGGACTGGAATTCAAGAAGGACGCGCGCGACGGTCGTTGGAAGCTGCTCGATCTCAACCCGCGGTGGGGTCAGGGCGATTCGCTCGCCGCCATCTGCGGACCCGATATGGCGTGGCTCTACTACCGGGACTCGCAGGGCGCGGATCTAGAGGATACGGACGACTACCGACCTGGCGTCAAGTGGGTGCAGCTGCGGTCCTACCTCAGATCCGCGGTGACGGCCCGGCGGGAGAACGGCATCGGCCTCGTGCGAAGTATGCTGAGGCTCCGGGGTGAGCTACACCACTCCGTGCTCGCCTGGGACGACTTGGTGCCGACGGTGTGGACGCTCGGTCAGCTCCTGGCGAAAAGAACGCCAGGGAGGCAACGGAATCCCTATCCCGCACCGGCGTCCGAGGAGAAGCGCGAGCGCGTGCCGTCAGAGGCCGATAGAAGCCGGAGCGATGGCCGATGAAGCGTGCGGTCAGGAAGTGGCTGCTGCGGAGTCTGTTGCGGTTCCCCCGGAGAGCCCGGCCGGGTGAGATCCTGGCGCTCACCTACCACTCGATTGACGACTCCGGATCCGCCATATCCTTCCCCGAGCAGAACTTCCGGAGACAGGTCGAGTGGCTGGCATCCTCGGGCTACCAGTCCTTGACCGCGAGCGAAGCCGCCGCCGCACTCGTCCGAGGGACCGAGCCCGCGCCCCGAGGCGTAGTCCTGACCTTCGACGATGGGTTTCGCTCGGTGCTGGACACAGCCTTGCCTGCCCTCTCGGAGGTCGGCTTCAATGCCACCGTCTTTTGCGCGGCCGGGTATGTCGGTGGACGGTGCGGATGGGATCGTGCGCCCGACATCCCCGCCGTGGAGATGATGTCGTGGGATGATCTCGGGCTGCTGCTCGGCGAGGGATGGGAAATCGGCGGACACACTGTCTCACACGCCCATCTTCCGGGGCTGGCGTCGGACGGGATACGAGAGGAGATTGCCGCTGGGCGGCGCATGCTAGAAGATAGGCTGGCTCGTCAGGTCACGAGCTTCGCCTACCCTTATGGCGAGTTCGACGAGCGCTGTGTCGCCATCGCCGCCGAGACGGGGCTCGCTTCCGCTTGGACCATGACCCCAATTATCAATGCGCCTGGGAGCGGACTCTTCACCCTTGGCAGGTTCAACTGCGACCGGATCCGAAGCGAGGATGCGGAGGCGGCCGAACTCGCTCTTCGGACATACGTCTCGGGACGCTATAATGTCTACGCGTTGGTGACGGCACGGCGGGTCAGAATCCGACGCCGCCGGCGAGAGGGAAGATAGGTGGGCTTTAGGGAGCGCCAGATTACCGAAGCGGCCCTGCCATGGCGCATCGCGCTATGGCTGCTGCTCGCGGGGTTTACGCTGCTATACGGAATGGTTTTCGCCCTCTCTCCTGTGGCGGCGATTGCCGTTTGGGCGGTGGCGCTCTTGTCATTCCTCGCCGCTCGGCGACTGGAATGGACGGCACTGTGCCTCTTCCTCATCGTTCCTCTGGGCCGGCTGATGTGGCTGAACGACACGGGCACTCTCGACCTGACGAAGTTCTTCGTGCTCGCGCTCGCCATCGGCTGGGTTGCGAGCGGTCTGGTCAGGAAAGATCGCAGGCTGGCTGCGGTATGGACCGAGAGTCCCGTCACTGTCCTAATCCTCCTGTTCCTGCTCGTCAATATCGTCTCCCTACTCAACGTGTGGGATCTGCGACGCAGTCTCCTCAGCCTCCTGCGGCTCTTCGGCCTCTTCGGCATGTACATATTGATCGTCGCGCTCGTGCGGACCCGGCGTCAGGTGGAGATCGCGGTTGGCTTCCTCCTGCTGACCGGCCTGGTCGTCTGTCTGCTCGGTGTCTGGGAGTCCCTCACCCATCAGTACCTCTGGCATTTGCTGGGGCAAGATCGCAGCCTGCCGCCGGGGCTTGCGGGGTCGTCTCTCACCACGGGCGGTTCGCCCCTTGCTCTCCGCATTATCACAGTCTTCATCGACTACAACTTCATGGGTGGCTACATGGCCGTCCTCTTCGGCCTCGTAGGCGGGTGCGCCATGGCGACTCGGCGGTGGCACCTGCGCGTCGGCCTCGCCGGACTGGCGGTTCTGGTCCTCTACAACGCCGTTCAAACCGGATCCCGGGGCGGCCTTATGGGTCTCGCCGTGGCGACACTCATGCTGCTCGTGCTGTCGCGGATTCGCGCGCGGTGGTTCGTGTTGGCGCTCATCGCCATCGTCGCCATCATCGTTTTCCCAGTAGCCGATCAGTTCGTGCCGCAGTTCCGAGGCGGAATCTCCTTGGACGCGCTCAAACAGGATCAGCGTTGGGGCTACTGGCAGATGGCGCTCCAAATGGTGAAGGATCATCCCATCACGGGTGTCGGGACAGACAACTTCTTCTCGCTCTACTCGTGGTATCGGATATCGCCGGCGCTCATGGCCCGGTACTACTGCCACAACATCTATCTTCAAATGTGGGCGGAGTGCGGGCTGTTCGGCCTCCTCTCTATCCTGTCCCTGGTAACCGTGGTGGCGCTAACCTACGCGAGGGCTGCCAGCCGGACGAAGGACGAAGCATGGCGCGGCATCGTCGTCGGCCTCTTCGCGGCATTCGTAGGGTATGCCACCTTCGCCGCCACGTGCAACACGCTCCACGACCAGCCCCTATGGATGCTGATGGCGCTGTCGGTTGTGGTGGCACGCGTGACGCGCGAGCAGAGCCTCGGGCCGCCGGCCAGCGAGGATGACGGAGACCCCTCAGGGCCGTCACTTCAGGCGCCGGCCCCTGGCTAAGAGCGCCAAATCCGCTCCCCTGGAGCCGTAAATCAGGTGCGCTGAATGGCCGAGTGATGGGTCAAACAACAGGCAGTACGTGATAGCTACTCTCGTGCCCGACTTCGCGTTGGAGGCATCACGGTGAAACGTTCCAGGCTGCTGGTCGCAGCGCTCGCACTCGTTGCGGCGTCGTTCGTGAGCTGCAAAGAGGGCCGACCTCGGGTGCCCTCTGGATCCCAGAGCCCTCGGGTCGTGTCCGCCATCAGCGAGCGATATGATCGCTTCGGAGTCGTCGGCCGCACGAGCGGCGACGCGGCGACCCGGCTGCTGGATGAACTGGCGGTGGGATGGATACGGATCCCCGTCAACTGGTCGCAGATAGAGCCGCGCTCGGGCTCCTACAACTGGAAGGAAGTATCAGGCGCGGTGTCATCTCAGACACGCACCAGGCCGGGCCTGCACGTGATGGTGACTCTGCGGGCAAAGAGTCAGTGGGCTGGTCGCAGGACAACGGGCAAGGTGAGCGAGAAGGCGACCGTGCCGCCTCGAGATCTCGACGCCTACTACGACTTCGTCTATGGGATGGCGACTCGTGGCGCGGGGACTGTGAGTTGCTGGCAGATCGAGAATGAGATGGAGGGGCAGAGCTGGTGGCACGGGACCTCTGAGGACTACCTCGCCCTGCTTCGAACAGCGCACCAAGCGGTGCGCGCGGCGGACCCGTCGGCGCAGGTCGCCCTCGGAGGTTTTACCAGCCAATCTTCCACGGTGGCGACGTTCGCTTCCCGCGGCGCCAGCGAGGCGGAGATAGCCCGAGAGCTGGGCTCCGACAAGGGCCGTGCAGCGCCCGGGGTCGCCTCTCGTCTTCGCCGCAATCAGGAGTTCATGGATGACGTGCTCAAGCACGGCCAGGCCTACTTCGATGTCGTAGACCTACACCTCTACCACCGCTACGAGACCATCCCCATGCGGGTTGAATGGCTTCGGGGCAAGATGGAAGAGTATGGCTACGAGAAGCCCATCTGGGCGACCGAAGTCGGCGGCCCGGATCCGCTCGTTGCGCCACACGATGAATCGGTTCAGGCGCAGGAAGTGATCAAGCGGGTTTCCCTCGCCCTGGCAAGCGGAGTAGATAAGGTCTTCTGGCTCGGCTTGACAGAGATGGCGAACCAGGGGGACCGCTTCCATCGCATGGGGCTCACCGCGGTCGGGGGACGTCTCAAGCCCGCATTCCGCGCCTATCAGCTCAGCGTGCGCAAACTCGCCGATCTGCCGCCCAGCTCTTCCCTCGACATCCCCGGGGGCTACGGCCTGCGGTTCGAGAAGGGAAGTCGCGTCCTCTGGGTACTGTGGGCCGATCAGGGCTGCCATATCGCGCTTCAGACGGGGACAACTCGGGTCCGAGTCACAGGTGTTGATGGGCGCGAGGAGCAGCGCACAACCCCAGCGGGGTCGCTCAATCTGCGGCTGACCGCGGATCCCGTCTTCGTCGAGGCCGTCCCCGGCCCGTAGGCCGGTACTCGACGGGAGAACAGGGGTCGTCAATCGCGAGCCACCGGCGCGCGGGTGATCTCAGTGGAACCCGGCGTCGTTGAGCACGACACCCATCACGCGGTCGCTACCCACACGCCGAAGGGACTCACAAGCGTTCCGGGCGTCGCTCAAGTCCGTGCTGTCAGCGCGCACCACGAGCAGGACCTGATCCACCATCGCCGCCAGCGCCTGCACCTCCGGGCCGCTCTCCATCGGTGGAGAATCCAAGACCACCACCGAGGCGCGCTTCCTGAGGTCTGACACGAGCTGCTTCATGGCGTCCGAGGCGACGAGCATGCAGGCATTTCGGGAGGGATCGCCCGCCGGAAGGAGAGCGATACTCTCCCCGTCCGTCATCTTGATGGAAGCATCCAGGTCCGCGTCGCCGGCCAGCACGTCGCTCAGGCCAGGGGAGATGTCGGCGTGGAACGACTCGTGCAGGTTCGGCGAACGAAGGTCCGCGTCCACCGCCAGGACTGCTCCCTTCGGCAATACCTCGGCAAGGGCGCGCGTCAGACCGGCGACGACAAATGTCCGGCCTTCGCTCTTGCGGGCGCTCGCTGTCAGGATAATCCCTGGGAAGCTTCCGTCACACCGGACCCAGATCTCGTCGCGAAGCCGCGCGAATGCCTCATCGCTGTCCGAGTTAGAGACGAGCACCGGCAGTGTGAGATGGTCAGCTGCCTCCTCTGGGGTCCCGAGCGTATTGTCGAAGTACTCAGCGACGAAGGCCGTCGTCAGTCCTATCATCACGGAGAGGATCGGGCCCAGAATCAGGACGACGAGATAGGGCGGCGAGCCGATATCCGCGATCCCCTTGGGCAGGCGTGGCGGATCGATCACTGTAATGGCGATGGGCGGGCCGCTCATCTGGCTGGCCAGGCGGAGTTGGTCCGCCCGCTCGATCAACTGCGTATAACTCTTGACCGCCGCCTGCTGGGATCGGGCCAACTCCTGCAGGCGCCGCTCCTTCGCCGGCAGCAGGGCGAGTTGCTCCCGCGAGTCCTTGAGGAGTCGCGCCACCGCCTCTTCCCGGGCCCTCATGCCCATCCGGTCGCCCTCCAGCGACACGAGCAGCTGAGCCAGCGTTTCGTACTCCGGCGACATCCCCTGCGTCTCGGAAACGGCCACACGCTGGAGTTCCTGCGTCAGCCGCCGCCGCCCGGCATCGATCTGTGACCTGATCCGGATAACCTCCGGATGCTCCTCCGTATGTGTCGACAGGAGGGCGGCCAACTGCTGCTCTCTCTGGTAGAGGTCGGTCTGTATCTGTCGCACCTCAGGGCTCTCGGTGAGCACCTTAGCCAGTGTTACCGGCTCGCCATGACTGGCGAGCGACTCCTGGACGGTCGCCAATCGGGCCTCGGTCTCTTCCAGGGCGGCCTTCGCCTGCAGGTGCTGCATCTCGAGATTGCCGAGTTGCTCTATCTGACGTCGCTGCTCGTCGGTCAACGTCACGATGCCATTCTCACGCTTGAAATCCGACAGGACACGCTCGGCCTCCGCCAGGCGGCCCGCCGCCTTTGGCAGCGCCGCCACGACCGCTTCGTGAGCGCTCTCCGCGTCGCCCCGAGTCATCGTCGTCGCCCTGAGCACCAGGGTGTCCGCCATCTTCTGACATATCTTTTGCGACAGCTTGCGATCGGGGTGCAACGCCGTCAACAGGATCAACTCCGTATCCTGATCGATCTCTGCCGACACGAGCGTTTGGAGCTCGTCAACCGTCTCTCGGTACTTGTCCTCCGGCGCCTCCTGAACGCCGCCGGCCATTGAGCGCGTAACGAAGGACAGCACGCCGGATATCGCTCCGGTAACAGCGCGCTTGAAGCGATCGCGAAGCGCCGGGGAAGGGGGCAGCTTGTCCAATTCGAGATCGAGCACCACGCGTTCGGCCGTCGTGCGGCTGATCAGCGTCTCCACGTAGCTGTTCAGGACGGCGAGAGGACTCACCATGCCCACCCTGGATGAATTCCCGCCATCCTGGCCGAGCGGATTGATCGCCGGCTGCTCCATGCGGATGTAGAGGCTGGCGGATGACTTGTACTTCGGTGTCATCAGGAGAGTCGCGGCGATGATCGCGACCAATACCAGAATCGCCGTCTTCACAGCCAGTCTGCGCCGCTTGGCGAGCGTCCGCAGCACTCGGCGCACGTGGTCTCTGGGGCTCAGCTCTCGAATGCTCTTGGGTTCAGTAGCCATGTTCCCACTTCAGGGCAGGTAGGCTCCCCCTATCAGTCCCATCCCGGCAAACATCTCTCCGCTTCACCGTCACGGGCCGCGGCCGGGCACGTCTCCCGAGGGACCGGAGGTCTTCCTACCGCCAGATTATGACGCCTGCAAGCGTACGCAGAATCTCGCTCCACTCGAGCGTCCCGGCAACAAAACGCTCTGGCACGGTCACTGTATCGCCAGGCGCCAGCACCCGGTTCACCTCCGGGTCCTCAGGCTGCGCCAGGGCTGCCATCAGGTCGACCTGCGTTACAGCGCTCGTGCCGTTCGGGCTCGTATGCTTCACCGAAACGGCGCCGAACTCGGCCCGATTCGTTGGCCCTCCCGCCATTCCCACGTAGTCACTAAGCCGCAGTCCGTAGCGGTAATCGACGGCGCCGGGCCTGTTGACCGCCCCCAGCACGGAGACCGGAAGCGCTCTGCCGACCCAGATCGTGTCGCCGGGCTTCAATTCCGGATTCGGCACGCTCTCGCTCTCGAACGAGACTGCACTCATGTCCATCGTCGTTGTCGACGTGACGTCGCTTTCCCGCGATACGATACTGATCCTCGAGAGATCCGCGTCCGCCCCGAAGCCCGCGGCCATGCCGACGTAATCTAACAGCCGTCGCCCGGGAGAGTAGTCCACCGGCCCGGGATCCCTCACGTTGCCCTGC
>Ga0307379_10002736_pt1 | contig 25917 bp, 15 predicted proteins | sample UN2MG_FD_202237 | JGI IMG/M metagenome (GOLD analysis project Ga0307379, IMG submission 202237) | Soil microbial communities from Risofladan, Vaasa, Finland - UN-2 | ecosystem: Environmental > Terrestrial > Soil > Coastal area > Acid sulfate soil | place: Finland: Risofladan, Vaasa | collected...
CCCGAAACCTCCAGGTGCGCGAAGTTCTCCGCAGCGACTTCCCGGACCCCTTTGCGAATCTTCGCGCCGGCGAGCAGAAGCTGCCCGTCGATCCGGACGCAGGAGAAGCTCAGCTCACGCTGGAACTGGCAGCCGGTCAGGTCCACGGTGCGGGCAAACCGCGATTCGCTCAAATCCACGTGTCCGGTGAACACGCTGTTTCGGATCACCAGCTTGTGCCCGTAGTCCAGATTCGGCAGATTGAGGTCCCCATGGATGACCGCTCCTTCGACTTCCACGGGCTGACCGCTGCGAAGTGCTTCGAGCAATTCGCGAGCCGGGTGCGTGCGCTGTTGTTCGGGATCGGTAGGACGGTGCATCCATTTGAGAGGCTGCGGATCGGCCATGGCGATGACCTCCAAAGGTCTGCGAGAAGCCCACGAGAGGGGATGGCGGAGCAACCGCTTGCGCCCGGGGGCGACGGCCCCTATTCGCTGAGTGTAATACGCGCTCGGGCGACAATCAACACTCCGGAGATGCCGAATGGGGGGTGCCGAGCGCGGCACGGGGCTTGCAAGGCAGCAGACGGCCAAAGGGAGGGGCACCTCAGGGGGGCCCCGAATGGTCCTTCTGGATGCGGGAGACTACCGGGGACCCCCCTCCAAGAGGTTGCTCAGCCCGTCTCCGGGAGATACGTCGGCATGCTCACTCCCCGGAACGGCTGGAACCGGCCCCGGACCTGACAGAAGTGCAGCTCGCAGTTTCTCGCACCCCAGGCGTACAGGTGGCGGACCAGCTCGTCGCACTCGACCGGCACGACGAACACGACCCCGCTTCCGCGAAAGCGGTCCAGGGCCCTGGCGATCAGGGCCCTTGCCTGGCCCTCCGTTCGCGTCACCAAAGGTCCCAGCATCGAGAGCGCCGGATGCTTCACGGAGAAGAGGAAGCCCTCGACCCGGCTGCCCGGCTCCTCCCACACCAGCGCGTCCCAAATCCCTTCGCCGTTTTGGATCAGGTACCCGTAGTCCTTCTCCCGCGTGATCCCGGCGACCTCCATTTCCAGCGAGGCCATCGCCGCCACGTCGTCCGCGGCGGCCGGGCGCACGTGCTCCTCGCCGGGCGCCTTCCGCTCCAGACCCGACGGCGGAACGGTAAGGATCATGTCCTGGTACGCGGAGCGGGGCACGAAACCCATCCGGGTGTAGAGCGAGTACGAATCGAGGTTCAAGGCGCTTTGCACCAGGCGGAGCGCGGGGTGGCCGTGGGTCTCCGTGTAGTCGATGACGTGGGCCACCATCGCTCGGGCGACGCCCCGTCCAAAGTAGTTCGGATGCACGTTGAGGATGCCCAGCGTGACGTGCTGAGGCCGGGGGTGAAAGAAGCACGACCCCATCAGGCGCCCGGTCCGTTCGTTCTCCGCCACCACGCCGCAGCCCGGGTCCAGGGCCTCGTACACGTCGAAGAAGACCTCCGTCGAGGCCGGGCCCGCGGTGAACGTCTTCGACATCCCGTGCACTTCATAGTAGTAGTTGAGGGAGACGTAGATCAGCTCGGCCACCTCGGACCGGTCCTCGGGCTCCATCGGTCGCAAACGCATCGGTTCCATGAACGACTCCTTCGCCGGCCGGTGAACTCAGGCGCGTCGACGAAAACGCGCCGAATCCACGCCTCGGGGATGAACTGATTATGCGGTTGGAGTATGCTGGACGCAACCCGCTTGCGGCCGCGTCGCCGTGCCGGAATGGTGTTGGTGCTTGGCAGGAGGTTCGTGGAGATGACGTACTCGCGGTGCCTTGGGTTCCGGTGTGTCGCCGTGGCCGCGGCTCTGGCGGTTCTACCGCCCGCCTCAGCTCAGGAAGTCGCCACCGAGGCGAAGCGGGCGTTCGACTTCGAGGGGCCCACGGTCTCGTTCCACGCCGATTTCCCCGGCGCGCGGCTCAGCGACTGCACTCGCGGGAGCGAGGCGGAGTACGAAGTCCGCATCCTGCCCGAGAACACGCCGATCAACAATAGTGCCTGGTACGCCTTTCAGGTCACGTCGAAGGCTCCCCGCACGATCACGGTCCGCCTGACCTACGAAGGCGGCACGCATCGCTACCATCCCAAGATCAGCCGCGACGGCGCGGGCTGGACTCCGCTCGGGCCCGAGGCGTACACCCGCGACAAGGCCAAGGGAGAAGCCACCCTCCGGCTGGACGTGGGACCCGAGCCCCTCTGGGTCGCCGCCCAGGAGCTGGTGACCGGCAAGGAGCTGAACGCCTGGGCGGACAAGATCGCCGGCCTCGATTTCGTCCGCAAGGGCGTCCTCGGACGTTCCGTGCTCGGCCGTCCGATCTACAAGCTCCAGACCACGGGGGCGGAGCCGTCGCGATGCGTGTTCATCATCGGGCGCCAGCACCCGCCGGAGGTCACCGGCTCGTTCGGCCTGATGGAGTTCGTCGAGACGCTCCTCGGCGATACGGAGCTGGCCGAGCGGTTCCGCGCCCGATTCCACCTCGTCGTCGTGCCGCTGGTGAACCCGGACGGCGTCGATGCGGGCCACTGGCGCCACAACATGAACGGCGTCGACCTGAACCGCGATTGGGACAAGTTCGCCCAGCCGGAGACGCGCGCCCTGCGCGACGAGATCGATAGGCTCCAGTCGGACCGCGGACGCCGCCTCTACCTGTTCCTCGACTTCCATTCCACCCAGCGCGACGTCTTCTACACGCAGCCGGACGACGCGAAGACGTTCCCCGAGGGCTTCACCCGAAAGTGGCTCGACGCGATCCAGGCGCGGTTCCCCGACTACCGCATGCACCAGGTCGGCTCGCACGGCACCAAGCTGAACACGTCGAAGCGTTGGGTGTATCAGGTCCTCGGCTGCCCCTCGATCACCTACGAGCTCGGCGACCACACCGACCGCGCGCTGATCCGCCGGATCAGCCGCGGCGCGGCCGAGGAGATGATGCGCCTGCTGGTCGCCGAGGTCGACTCAACGAAGGACCGGGCCGCCTCGCGCAATCCCTCACACAATCCCTCACACGTGCCCTCGTTCCTATTGAGCCTTGCACAGCCAGTGAACGGAGGGCTTCCAACGGACGCCCGGGCCCCACAGAGCCCGTCCGCGTCGCGTGATCCTTGGCAAGGCAAACTCCAATGGGCTCTGCCTGATAGATGACGTCTGCCTTTGTGCGCGCAATCTCGAACGTTATCCACCGCTCCCTCGATCGCCGCGCGGCCCCGTCAAGCGAACCGATGGCTGTCCGCCATACTCTGACGACGAAGCGCTTCCCGAAGAAACGTGCCCAGCCCGAATCACCGGGCTTCTTGAACACAGGATTGCAGCTTCGGCTTCGCGAACTGCAATCCGCAATAGGTTAGATGGCATTCGCGGGCCCAACCCGCGCTAACCTGGTGCATTCAGGTGAAGTAGCTGTCGAAGGTGAAGTCGCCGGGAATCTCACGCTCGCAAACCCAATCGACCAACTGACGGAACAGCTTGGTGTGGTCGAAGAACTCCTCGCCATCTCCACAAGGCCAATTTGAAGTCTGCAAAAGTCCAGTTATCACTTCCGCGGAGCCCTGCGGCTGCCGAGGAAAAAGAGCCTGAAGAAACTCAAGGACACGGTACGCGCGAAAACGCGACGGGCGCACGGGCACAGCATGGAATTCACATGCGCCTCGCTGTCGGCAACGCTGCGGGGCTGGTTCGCGTATTTTCGACATGGTCGCGGGACCGTGTTCCGCGACTTGGACGGCCGGATAGGGATGCGTCTGCGCAGCATCTTGCGCAAGCGTTCGGGCCGGTCGGGCCGAGGCCGGGGCGCGGACCACCAGCGTTGGCCGAATTCGTACTTCGCCGACCAGGGGCTGTTCGGCCTGCAACAAGCCCATGTTTGTTTCCGTCAATCCTCCCCGAGGTAACACCACCGACCGGAGAGCCGGATGCGGGAGATCCGCCCGTCCGGTTCGGAGGGAGGGGAGACCGGGCAACCGGTCTTTCCCACCCCTATCGGAAGTCGGGAAGTTGTTACTTGCCCGATCCTTAGGGAGGCAGAGTCCGGGCACGAGACCGGATCGCGCTCACTCTTTGTTCCCCTGCTTCTTCTCGCGTCCTCTGGCCCATCCGCCCCACACGCGGAGATACTCGGGGATCACCAACTCGCCGTTCGCGTCCAGATCGAGATGCTGGAAGACGTTTTCCGCAAGTTGCCGGTCTCCGAGTCTCGAGTTCTCCACGAACTCGGCTTTCGACAGCACTCCGCTGTTGTCGGCGTCCACTGGCGTGAAGATCTGCTTTGCCTCGTCGGTGATGATTCGGTTGAGGACGTATTCACGCTCGGTGACCACGCCGTCGCCGTTGCCGTCCGACGCCCGGAAGATCGCCCGTCGCACCTGTGGGGTCATGTACGACCCGTCGTCAACGTACTCCTTCGGCGTGAGCTTGCCATCGCCGTCTTGGTCGATTCGGGCGAAGATCGATCGGTAGGAGTCGACGCGATCCTCTGGTACACCGGCCTCTCCCTTCACGCCCATCTGCCTCAATACTCGGTGCGGATCGAAGCCCTCCGGCCGGCGGTCGGCCGGCCGTTGCGCGGCCTCGTCCGGTTTGGCGATCCGGCTTCGCGCGTGCTGGAGCGCTTCCACGTACGCCCTCGGCAGCCGCTCGTCGGTCCACCACCTGGGCTGTTCGGTGTAAATCCACACGTACCGGTCGCTCACCTCCAGCGCCGACCGGACCGAGGCCTCGAACTGCTCGGGCGTGAAGTGGTTCTTGGAGAAGTCGTCCGCGTTCCAGCCCACCTGGCGCCAGCGGCAGTCCATCCAGATCCCGAAGCCGGCCTCGACGTGGGCACGATACTTCTCCGGCGCCGCCGTCCACCCCAGCGACTTCTCCTTGATCGTCGCGTAGGCGTCCTCGAATGGCCCGCGCTCTCGGTACGGATACGAATACTCCCAGGCGTCGACGATCTTGGTCTTCGGCGAGCAGACCTCCAGCATGCCGTCCAGGAAGTCGGCGAGCAGGCCGTAGTGGGACTCCGAGCGGTCCTTGCCCTCCGGCGGCTGGGCAATCTTGTACCCGAAGGTCAACAGGATGGTGATCTCCGGGAAGTGCCCGCCGACTTCCTCCATCCACTCCCGGCCGCGCCGGCGGACTTGGGCCTGGTGCTCGGCGAACGTCTTCGCGTCGCGGTGCTTCTGCTTGGCGTAGCTGAACAGGCCGGCGTTGTACTGCTCGACGTCGAACATGAACCCTCGGCATCCGCCCTCGTTGGCCAGTTGGGCGGCCACGCCGAAGTTGTGGCGCACGGTGGCCCATCCTTCCTCATCGAACCAGTCGGCGTCGCCCGGCGTCACGTTCACCCGCAGGAAACGGTCGGCCAGTCGCCGGAACTTGGTGGCGTTGAGGTTCTCGACCGCGTGCTCAAACTCGGCAAGCTCGAAGCGGCGGCCCCCCCACATCTCCCACGTGAAGTTACCGCCCCGGCTGCTTACCACGTGGAAGATCAGCCCGTCGAACGGGAATTGCTCCATCCGCTCCACGTTTTCGCGGATGAACTTCGTGTCGGGTTCGTCCCAGCCCCATTCGATCAGCTTCTTCTGCGGCTCCCCGGCGAGGGCGACCGAGGCGACGGCAACGAACGAGGCGGCAAGGGATTCTCTCATTCTTCGTTTTCTTTCCGATTGACGGGCGTGGCTGGAGAACTCGACAAAGGCCGCACGATCTCGCCGTACAGCTCGGGCCGCCGCTGCCGGAAGTTGCGGCTGAACTGCCGGGCCCTGCGCACTCCGGCCAGATTGATCGTGGCCGTGACGTAGTCCTCCTTCTTTTCCGGACAGTGGGCCAGGATTCGGGCGGGCCAGTCGGCGATCATCGTGCCGGAGCCGTAGGCCTGGTTCGTCGCGATCACCGCCACGTGGTTGCGGAACGTGGCCGACTTGACCAGAAAATCCTCGACGCTCCCGCCCCGCCCGTTGATCCACACGATGATCTCCGCCCCTTTGAGCGAAAGGACGCGAAAGCTCTCGGGGAACCAGCCGTCGTAGCAGGTGAGGATGCCGACGCGCCCGAAATCGAGGTCGAAGACGGGCAGGTCCTCGCCCCGCTTCATGATCCACTCGGGGTCGTTGCGGAGGAACCAGTCGGTGTCCTTGCCGCCGGGCGGCCGCGACCAGGGCGGATCGCCCTCATAATGATCCACGGCCGCGTGCGTCTTGTAATACTTGCCGGCGATCTTGCCCGCGCGGTCGAAGAGCAGGGCGGCGTTGGCGAACGAGCCGTCGTCGACCACTTCCCAGCAGCCGATGATCACGTAGATGCGGCCGGCGGCCGCTGCCCGGGCGATCTTCTCCGTGGCGGGCCCCGGCACGGGGATCCGGCCCAACACGTACTCGGGGAACACGACCAGCTCGGCGCCGTCCTCGGCGGCCTTCCGGACGTAGGGGACCATCGCCTCGGTGGGGTCGTAGCCCGGCCGGGGCACGTCGGTCTTGTCGTAGCCGAGGATCTGGACCGCGGCGACCTTGACGGAGCCCGGTCTCTTGTCGGTCGGTTGTGCGGCGAGGGTCGTCGCCGCAAGGATGACCGCCAGAGCAGACGGCATGGGAGATCTCATGATTCGCACCCTAAGGATAAGCGGAAGAATAACTTCCCGACTTCCGTAGCAGGCACACGCCGTGTGCCGTCCGCCGGTTGCGCCACACGCCGTGTGCCGTCCGCCGGTTACGGCACACGCCGTGTGCCTACTACTCCCGGCACAAGCCCGGCAGGGATCATTCCCAAGCGATCAGTTTCCCGTCGCGAGTGACGAGGAACAAGCGATTGCCCGCGGCGGACATGCCGTCGAAACGGGGCGGGTCGGGGATCTGCGCTTGCGATATCCGTTCGCCCGTCGTCGGGTCGATCGCCAGCAGCACGCCGCCTTGGCGACCCTCGAACGCGGCGAGCGGATCGCCCGGGGTCAAGACGTCCGGCGGGCCGGCGGCGAAGAGCGTGTCGCTCGTCAACGCCATGGCTTCGATGCGGACCGGCAGGTACTGTTGCCACACGGCCGGCGTGCCGCGAGTGAAGCCGGATCCCTTGTCCACCTCGACCGTGAAATTGTCGTGCCGATTGGTGATGAAGTGATCGTCGTACTTGTACGGCTCCATCAACGTGTCGGGCAGCCACTTGATCGGCTCCGGCGCGCCCGTGTCGCCGACGAGGAACGGCCGGGTGGTGTTCTCATCGCAGAAGAGGAGGTAGCCGGTCGTCTCGGGGTAGAACAGCGGGCTGTGGATGTTCCGCTCGACGAACCATTTCGTGGCCCAGGTCTTCTCCGCGTCGAACACCAGCAAGTTGCCCGACTTGGGCGCCATCAACAGGAAGTAGAAGCCCGGCCAGCGATTCCCGTAACTCCAGAAGAGACGGTTGAAGCCGGTGTCGTCGAGCATGCCGCCGGTGGCGATGAGATGGTCTTCGCCGAGGTAGCGGTCGCCGTAGTGCGTATTCCACCTGGTCTCGATGCGGTTCAACTCCGCGTCGAACATCTCCTGCATACAGAAGACGTGCTTGCCGTCGGTGGTGAGGACGTCGACGTTCGACCCGTCCATCGCGAAGTGCTCGCCGACGTCCTTGGAGAGATCGGGCCGCCGCTGTTCGACGTGCGCGTAGTGGACCACCTCGCCCGATCGCGGCTGGAGGGCATAGAGATGCGCTCCGCCGTCGATGAGCGTCGAGCGCCCCGCCGCGACGTACGCCAGCGAGTTCAACACCAGCACCGATCCGTGCACGGGCCAGGGCGATTCGACTTGTCCGAACGCCATGATCCGCCGGTCGTTCGGTGCGGCCCGGAAGCGCCAGACCAACTCGCCGCTCGACGCGTCGAGACAGTAGACGCTGCCGTCGTTTGCGCCGAACAGCAAGAGACCCGCATGGTAGGTGGGGGACGAATCGACGCGTCCGCCGGCGATGAACTTCCAGCGTGGCTCGCCGGTGGCGGCATCGAAGGCGTGAACCGTGTGACGATCCACCGCGGCGACGAAGACTCTGCCCGCCGCAATGGTCGGCTGCGCGAGCTTGCCCCCCAGCGCGACTTCCCATTGCTTCTCGAACCGTCGCGAGACTTTGGCCTCCCGGTTCGAGCCGCTTCGTTTCGCGTCGGCACGGTAGCTCGGCCAATCGGCCGGAGCCGCGGCGGCGGCGGCCGGGCTTCCGTAGGCGGGACCTCGCACGAGACGCTCCGGGGCACGGGGGGCGAGCATGCCGGTTGTGTCGGCGCCGCTGGTCGCTATCAGACCGTTCATCTTCGCCCCGATGTAGCAGAAGCACTGGTCGGGCGGCGTGTAGAGCAGCCCGTTGCACGGCAAGACGCCGTAGCGGCACGAGCCGCGGAGCCAGTCCTGGCGCATGTGGTCGTTGCCTTCGAGATCGAGGAACTCGGCGCCGCGCTTGGGATAGAGGATGAAGCGGTCGGTCGCCTTGCCTCGATAGCAGCGGAGATGATGGCCGGGCGACATGGCGTTTTCGACGTCGATGGTCCGGCGGAGCTCGCCGGTTCGGAAATCGTAGCCGGTCAGCCTAGCGCCCGCCTGGCGCGAGAGGGTCGGCCAGTGCTCCTCGCGCCCGTCGAGGATTCCTATCGTCTCCTCGACGCGCCAGACGAGATCGTTGATGACGAACAGATCGCGGCCCGTGTTGGGGCCTTTCCAAAGGGGCTTTCCGTCGACCAGCGAGAAGGCGTTGGTGCCGTCTTTTCCGGTGGTCAGCACCACGTCCTTGTGGATCACGACGATTCCGCTGCGCGGGCACTCGGCTTCCCAACGCAGCGCACCGTCTTGCTGATCGTAGCAGAGCAGGCTCGCGCCGCGGAGGAAGACGACGGCCCCGCCCGAGGCGGCAAGGCTCAGCGTATTCATGTTGCGGACGTCCTGCGACCATCGGGTTTTGCCGGTCGCGGCGTCGAGAGCCGTCAGCGTGGTCGAGACGGCCCGGCCGCGACGCTTCGCTTCGTCGGCCTCGGAAGGCCGGACCTGCGCGAAAATGGTGTTGTTGTCGACGACCATCTCCCGGGTGCCTTCGGTGCCTTCGCACTGCGTGAGCACTTTGCCGGTTGCGGCGTCGAGGATGCTCACCGGCGCGTCGTGAAACCCGAGCGTCGCGTAGACGCGGTCGCCTACCGCAACCAGGCGCCGCGGCACTTCGGCGGGAAATCGGCCGCGTTGGCCGCGGAGCGTGCGCCAATCGGCCTCTCGGATTTCCGGCTTCCACTGCTGCCAACCCCACGGCTCGAGCGGTCGCTTCCAGAGGAGCACCCCGTTGAACGCGTCCCGGGCGATCAGCACCCAGCGGGCGGGAAAGCGCGGATCGGTGACTCCGATCGGCCCTTCGTCGAGGATGCAGAAGAGGCGCCCGCCGGCCGAGACCATCGCCGGCAGACTGGAGTCGATTTCGTGACTGCGGCAGTAGTTCGGCTCGACGACCCATTGCAGGGCCGTGGCCGGCGCGACCCGCCGGTCCGCCGCCACGGCGTTCCCCGCCGCGCTGTGGAGGAAATGGGTCCAGTCGTCAATCTCCTCGGGCCAGGGCTTCTTGGCTATCTCCAACGCTGCCGCCGGCGACTGCCCTGCGCCGGAGCAGAACACGCCGCCGGGAGCCAAGACTCGCATGATCTCTTCACGCGAAACGTCGACGCCGTCGCGATCCCCGTTTGCGTCGTGCGATACGATCAGGTTGACCAGATTATCGGCATAGGGCAGCGTTTTGCCGTCGAACCGGTCGACGGTGATCTTGCCGTAGAGACCTCCGGCTTCCAGCCGTTTCCTCGCGCCGGCCACCCGTTGCGGATCGGTATCGAGGGTTTCGAGCGTGACGGCGTCCGGGGCGCCCAGCTTGGCGGTGAACTCGGCATCGAGGATCCCCAGCTCGACGACCAATCCGCCTTGAACGCCCGATTTCTCGTAGATCACGGCGACCGGATCGGCCTCGGCTCGCGCCGGTTCAGTTGCCGGCAGAAGCACGAACAGCAGGGTGGCGAGCATTCTTCTCATGGTAGCATCCTGTATTCGGGTTGACGCGATTCTCGTCGGCACGGTGCGACCTTCCTTACACTCCGCGTTCTCCTTTTTGGGCAATTTCGATTGCGATCAGTATAGCAGGGAGATTGCCGTCTGTGGACGGGGGAAGACCGAGCGTGGTCGAATCCGGTGCGCTGACCTACAAAACGGACTGCACAGATTTCACGTGGACTCCGAGCCGAGGCAGAAATCCGCACATGGCGCCCGATCCTTACGGCTTGCGGCCGTTCCGGGCCGGAGGGCCTGCCGGCCCTGCCGGAAGCAGCCTACTTGCCAATCGCCACAAGTGCTTGCAGAATAGCGAGGACGGAGTTTCTGCTACGGACAGCCTGGAGCGGCCGGATCGAGTATACTCGGGTGGCGAGGCTGCCTGAGGGATCGCTTGGGGAGGCGGAAAGAAGATGAACAAGATCTGTCCCGTCCTGGTTGCGGCGCTGGTGGCCGCGACGGCGTCGGCCGCCGAGGAAGCCCCGGCCCGTGCCGGCCGCGATGCCCACGGGCGGTCGCAGCGGCCCAACATCATTTTCCTGCTCACGGACGACCAGCGCGACAACTCCTTCGGGGCGATGGGCCATCCGTTCGTCAAGACCCCGAACGTGGACCGGCTGCTGGAGCAGTCGGTGCGGTTCAGCAACACGTACATCGCCGAGCCCACCTGTTCTCCCAGCCGCGCGGCTTTGTTCACCGGGATGCACGAGCGAGTCAACGGCATCGGTTTCACGTCTTCCTACCAATTGACGCAGTCGCAATGGGAGCGGACCTATCCCGCCTTGGTGCGAAAAGCGGGCTACCACACGGGGTTCATCGGCAAGTTCGGGGTCGAGTACTACACGTTCAAGGGGCAGGCGGCCCGGCAGTTCGATTTTTGGGGCGCCCACGACGGGTGGACCCGGTTCTTCCCGAAGGATTCGAAGGGTCCCAGTTGCACGCCGTATCACGAGGCAAAGGGGGACGTGATCACCTTCATCATGGGCGAGCGCATTGCGGAGTTCTTCGAGAGCCTGCCGAACGACAAGCCTTTCTGCCTGTCGGTCAGTTTCAACGTCCCCCACGGGTCGCAGACCACCAGCATGTATCCGGACTACCCGGATTGGCGCCGGATGACCCGTCCGGCCAACGAGAACCCGAAGCTCAAGGGGAGCCCCTTCTACGACACGCTGTACCGGGACGTCGAAATCCGGATCCCGGGCGAGACCGCCACCGATCCCTACCGATTCATCCCCAAGTTCATCATGGACCAGGACAAGGGGCGGCGCACGCAGACGTACCCATACGATTACACCCGGCTCACCTGCCTGGAGCATCATATCCGCTATTACCAGACGATCACGGGGCTCGACCACGTGATCGGCCGTCTGCTGGCCGATCTGGAGCACCGGCACCTGGCTGAGAGCACCGTGATTATCTTCGCCAGCGACCACGGGTTGCTGATGGGCGAATACGGCATGGGCGGCAAGGCGCTGTTGTACGACCTGGCCTCGAAGATCCCCTGCTTCGTCTACGATCCCCACCTGCCGGCCGATCGCCGGGGCCGCCAGCTCGAGGAGCTGGCCTCCAGCCTGGACGTCACGAAGACCATCCTCGACTACGCCGGCGTTGCGGCCCCCGACTTCATGGCGGGCGAGAGCCTGCGCCCGCTGGTGGAGGGAAAGGACGTGCCGTGGCGCGACGAGCTGTTTCTGGAGAACCTCTACACGGGCCGGGACACGCCCTTCCAGGAAGGAGTCCGATTCGGCAAATGGAAATACATCCGGATGTACGACGGCAAGACGGGCTACGTCGAATCGGACGTCGATTTCTCGAACCGGAAGCCCGATTTCGAGATGCTTTTCGATCTGGAAGCCGATCCCGGGGAGAGGGACAATCTGGTCGAGTCGCATGCCGACAGCGAAATCCTGGCGACGCTCCGCGGCAAGTGCGCGGCGCATTCCCGATCACTCAACGAGCAGCGACAGAGTTTCAAGAACACCGTCGAGGTTCAGAATCGCTAAAACAAGGCGACCCCATGAAACACGCCCTCGGGTAGGAGGGCGAGGCAACCTGCCGTCTGCCGTCAAGCCGGAACGTCCTGCCGAAATCAACGGCCGAGAACGAAAGAGACTCGGAATGCCGATGAACCGGAGACGGTTGGCCGTCGCCGAGGATCCCATCGAACCTGTAACCAAGGAGCATGACGATGCAACTTCTTTCCCAGCTCACTACCGGCCGTCTAGCCTGTGTCTCGCTGGCCTCGAGCGTTGTGGTGGCTTTCCTGTGCGGGTCCGTCGCCCTGGCGGGAGAGGGCCCGTCGCTTCGCGCCGGCGCCGCGGCGGTCGACATTTCGCCGCAGGAATTCCCGGTCAACATGCCGGGCGGGTTCAGCAAGAACATGGCCGAAGGGGTGCACGATCCGCTGCACTCGCGTGCCCTGGTGCTCGACGACGGCGCCACCCTGCTGGCCCTGGTCGTGGTGGACAACCTGGGCATAGTCCAGGAAACGGCCGATGAGGCGAGGGCGATCGCCGCCGAGCGTTGCGGGATTGCGCCGGAGAAGATTCTCGTGGCCGCCACCCACACGCACAGCGCGCCGCGCTCGGGCACGGTCAATGGACCGGCGCCGGAAGTGGCCTACCACAAGCTCTTGGTCGAGGGCATCGCGGAATCGATCGTTCGCGCTCACGCGGCGCTCCGCCCCGCCGCGGTCGGTCATGGCGCGCACCCGCTGCCGGAGGAGGTGTTCAACCGCCGCTGGTACCTCAAGCCGGGCAAGATGCCGCTGAATCCCTTCGGCGAGATGGATCAAGTGAAGATGAATCCGGGAACGAGTGCCGAGGTTCTCGACCGGCCCGCCGGTCCCACGGACCCCGACGTCACCATTCTCTCCGTCCAGGAGGCGAAAGGTCGCAAGCCGATCTCGCTCTTGGCCAGCTACTCCCTGCACTACGTCGGCGCGACGCCCAAGGCAATGGTGTCGGCCGATTACTTCGGCGAGTTTGCGCGGCTGATGCCCTCCCGTCTGCGCGCGGGCGACGAGTTCGTCGCCATGATGGCCAACGGCACGTCCGGAGACATCAACAACATCCCCTTCCTGGTCACCCGGCCGCCGCGCGAGCCCTTCGAGCAGATCCGCATCGTCGCCCGCAAGGCGGCGGACGCCGCGTGGCACGCGTGCGCGGGCATCGACGCGCACCGTTCGGACGCGCGCCTGGGGACGATCCGGCGCGAGATCACCTTGCGCCGGCGCCGCCCCACGGCGGAGCAGATCGAGCGTGCCAAGGCCGTGCTGGCCATCAAGGACGAAGCCGAGCTCGCCAAGCTGCCGCGTCTGGCCGACGCCTACGCCTCGCGCACCCTTTCCCTCGCCGAGGCCGAGGAGACGTTGAGCGTGTCGCTTCAGGCCGTGCGGATCGGCGATCTGGCGATCTGCACCATTCCGTTCGAGACCTTTTGCGAGATCGGTCTCGACCTGAAGCGGCGCAGCCCCTTCGCGCAAACCGTGGTCCTCGGCCTCGCCAACGGCTACAACGGCTACCTGCCGACGCCCGAGCAGCACGAACTCGGCGGCTACGAGACCTGGCTCGGCACGAACAGGGTGCAGAAAGACGCCTCGGTGATCATCACCGATCACTTGCTCGAGATGCTCGGGGAACTGGCGAAGGAGGAATGAGAGACGTGCTGAATTGATCCAACCGGGTCGGCCGGTCGTCATCAACGCCCCATCCAGCCGCCGTCGACGGTGACGATGGTGCCATGCAGGTAGCTGGCGGCGTCGGAGGCCAGGAACACGACCGCTCCCTTGAGGTCGTCCGGTTCCCCCCAGCGCCCGGCCGGAATGCGGGCGAGAATCGCCGGGCTGCGCGCCGGATCGGCGCGAAGCGCGGCCGTGTTGTCCGTCGCGATGTATCCGGGGGCGATGGCGTTGACGTTCACGCCATGCCGGGCCCACTCGTTGGCCAACGCCATCGTGAGCTGGCCGATGCCTCCCTTGCTGGCCGCGTAGCCGGGCACGGTGATCCCGCCCTGGAACGTCAGGAGCGAGGCCGTGAAGATGATTTTCCCGCTGCCGCGGGCGACCATGTCTTTGCCGAATTCCCGGCTGAGCACGAATTGGGCATTCAGGTTGACTTCCATGACCTGATCCCAGTACTCGTCCGGGTGCTCGGCCGCCGGCTTGCGGAGGATCGTGCCCGCATTGTTGACCAGCACGTCGATCCGCTCGGTATCGGATTTGACCTGTTGAATGAAGGAGTACAGAGCCTGCCGGTCGGCGAAGTCGCACTGGTAGGCGCGGAACGAGCGCCCCAGTGCCGTGACCTCCTTTTCAATGTCGCTGCCGGAAGCCTCCAACGACGCCGATACGCCGACAACGTCTGCGCCCGCCTCCGCCAAGCCGACGGCCATCGACTTGCCGATCCCTCGCTTGCATCCGGTGACCAGCGCCGTCTTGCCCGCCAGGTTGAATTGTTCGAGTATGCCCATGGTTGGCTCCAGCCTGCTCCCGACAGCGTATCAAGGATCAGCCGAAGAGCAACTTCCGCCCCCCCGTGCGGAGGGTTCGCTTCGGGCTGTTTCGAGGGCGGGCGTTGGTCGCGGCTTCATGACAAGCGTCGACCGTCGTAACCGCGCCCTTCCAAAGCACGTGCGACCAGGGGTTCTCTCCGGGGACGCCGCCTCGGGGTGGACGCAAGCCGCGAAAGTGGTAGGATGAGGGGCTAGCGTCGCGTCGGGCAGGTCGGCCTGCTCGCCCGTCTCGTAACAGGAGCCGTCTATGCCAAAAGAGAAAGCGTTAGAGGTCGAGGGCGTGGTGACCGAAGCCCTGGCCAACACCCGCTTCCGCGTCAAGCTGGAGAGCGGGCATGCGATCATCGCGCACGTGGCCGGGAAGATGCGGAAGCACTTCATCCGCATCGTGCCGGGCGACAAAGTCCGCATCGAGCTCTCCCCCTACGATCTGACCAAGGGCCGAATCACCTACCGGGAACGGTAGCATCCCGCCGGGGTCTCTCGGTCGAACGGACCCACCTCCGCCGGAGTGGTCCGGCCCCGGGTCCGCGGCTGGCGAGGGGATTCCTTGCCGGAAGGACGCCCATCCTGCTCCTTGAGCTTGGAAGCCCACAAGGCGTCGTTCCAGCAGCTCTCGGTCGAACCCGAACCGCCGGCGGCCATCCCCATTTCCTCCACGCACCCCTCTTCCGAGCGCTCTCTTGAGCCTCGCATCGCGGTGTGGTAGTCGTATAGCGGTACGTCACAGCGGTACGTCACGCGCACCACCGGTGGAACCGGGACGCGATGCGCTCGGTGGGTGCCTAGCGGGACGGATTATGGATTGCACGGTGTATTTGGGTGCCACGGGCATCTTGCCCGTGCACTGGCGAGACGCCAGTGCCACCCTACCGCGCAGGCTCACGCCGGCGGCTCGCCGTACGTTGTTCGCAGCAGGACCTGAAATCAGGGAGGCCAACACGATGCGGAAGACAGCAACTCTGGGGGTGGCTCTTGTCGTGGGCATGGCCGTCGTCGCCGGCGCCCAGGACACGGCCGTGCTGAAAGTGAAGGGCCGTGGCGTGGAGGGGAGGCCCGCGTATGACGGCGGCGGGGTCGTCAAGTTCCTCGACGCCCGGCTCGCCGCGCAGATCGTCCACCGCCAGGCCGATGCGGAGGAAGGGGCACCCAAGATCGCCCTTCCGCTGGAGATCCGCTACGACGTGCTCGAGCCGGCGCCGATCCTGCTCACGTCGCGGATGGGCACCGAGTACTGGCGCCTGTACGGCTTCGAGGCCGAAACGATGTCGGCCATGTACGTCGACGAGAAGATCGATCTGGCCAAGCCCGGCGAGCGGACCGCCACGGCCACCCGGGCATGGTTCGGTCCCCGGTACGGACCGCTGCCGACCCGTGGCCTGGTCGGCATCCGTGGCCACTACTACTTCCTCATCGACCGCGCGGATGGCAAGTGGATCGACGTGACCGAGCCGCCTTCGTTCTTCGACCAGCGTGAGGCCGCGCGCAAGCTGACCTTCACGCTGGCCGACCTCTCGGAGTTCTCGCTTTCGATCGCCGAGATCCAGTCGACGTGGGAGCCGGGCGGTCCGTTTCGGGTGAGGGTCACCGTGAAAGACGCCCAGGGGGAAGTTCTGCCGGTGATCAATGTGCCCCTGACCGCCGCGGCCGGCGATTGGCTGGCGCCGTTGGCCACCGAGTGGGGGCCTTTGAGCGAGCCGACCGGCTGGATCGAGGGCACGCTCCCCGATCGAGTGCCCGAGAAGATCACGGTGCAAGGGACCGTATCGGCCCAGACGCCCAAGGGTCTGGAAGAGCGCCGCGTCGTCGCCACGTTCGACCGCGGCGACGGCCGCGTGAGCGCACAGGAGTTCACGATCGCCGAGCAGGGCTACCAGCTCCCCCGCAGCCCGGACGGCGCGATCCGCGAAACCCGGGCCGTCTGGGTCTCGACCAGCGACATCTCCACGGCCGAGGGGATCGACACAGTGGTCGATCGTTGCACCCAAGCGCGGCTCAACGTGCTCATCCCCGACGTCCTCGTGCGCAACGGCTTCTTCGCCAAGAGCGACCTGATGCCGCTCTCCGGCCAGGCCGAGGAGGGCCTCGACCCGCTCGGCCGGCTGATCGAAAAGGCCCATGCGGCGGGGCTCGAGGTGCATCCGTGGTTCTGCGTCACGTACCGCGACCGGCACTTCCGGGAGTGGTTCCAGAAGACGCGCGGGGCCGACTGCGCCATGATCGACAAGGACGGAAAGCCGATCTCGCTCGGCGCCGACGTCCACCGGCCCGAGTACCGCGACTTCATCGTCGACCTGATGGTCGGCGTCGCCCGGGACTACCCGGTCGACGGCATCCATCTCGACTACATCCGCACGATGGGCCAGTGCTACTGCCCGAAGTGCCGGGCGGAGTTTGCCGGGCAGTACGGGGGTCCGCTCTCCGAGGCGAGCGAGGAAGACTGGATCAAGTGGCAGCGCCTGGCGATCGGCGACGTCGTGCAGCGGACCGCCGAGGGCGTGCGCCGCGTCCGCCCCAAGGCGAGGACGTCGGCCGCCGTCTTCTCCAGCATGCAGGGCGGGGCGATCCAGGGCCAGGACCCGGCCGGCTGGGCCCGCCAGGGCTGGACGGACCTCATCCTGCCCATGGACTACCAGATGCAAACCCTCCAGGTCCGCTCCAACGAGCGCCAGTTCCTCGAAGCGCTCGACGAGGACGACAAGCTGGTGACCGGCCTCTCCCTCTACATGCGCTCCGGCAGCGACGTCTCGTCGCGCCCGCCCGAGTTGGTCCGCGAGCAGATCGACCTCGTCCGCCGCCTGGGCATTCACGGCTACTGCCTGTTCGCCTTCAGCCACCTCAGCGACGAGCAGCTCCCAATGATCCGGGAAGACGTCAACACGGAGCCGGCGGTGCCGTATTTCCGGTAGAGAAGGCGGCTGGGAAACAGGCAGAAGACCTCTCGCAAAGGCGCGAAGGCGCAGAGAAAGAGGACGTAAGCGGGACGAGGAAAAGCCTGCACGACGCGGGTGCCACTGGCGTCTCGCCAGTGCACGGGTAAGATGCCCGTGGCACCCTGCGCAGAGGAAGACGGAAAGAGACCTCTCGCGAAGGCGCAAAGAAAGAGGACCGAGGGGAATCGTAAAGGGCCGCTCTCTCCCACGGTCCACCGTGGCCAGACTTCCTTGCCTTCCCTTCTGCCCCCTTCGCGCCTTGGCGTCTTTGCGAGATGCTTCCCTTTCGCCTGTAAGAGTTCCGTACGCGGCGACAAAGGTCAATCACCACACGCCCGGCACGAGCCGATAGCGGACCCGCCGGGCGTACTCCCGGTACCCGTGCAGCTCCTCGTGGAGCATGCGGTCCTCGAACACGGTGCGCACGACGACCAACGCCACCACGATCCCGGCGGGAACGAGCGACCAGAGCGAGCCGAGAATGATCGGCACGGCCAGCATCAGCATGCTCATCCCCACGTAGCCCGGGTGACGCACGATCCCGTACGGCCCGCCCGTGGCCACGGCGTGGCCGCGGTCCTTCTGGACGTACGCGATCCGGGCGAAGAACGGGTTCGACGCCATCGCCCAGATCGCCAGGAGGTATCCCAGCGCCCCGACGACGACCGCCGTCCAGGGAATCCAAGTCGCCAGCGGCGGCGACCAGCCGAACCGCAGGTCCACCGGAGGCAGGAAGAAGATGAGGAGGCCGGACACGGAGATCAGCGGATAGAGGAGCTTGTCCCACGGCTTGACCGGCTTGCGCCGCGTCGTCCGTTCCAGCACCATCTCCGGCTGCCGGGGAATGAGCACCACGCACGAGACCAGCGGGCCGAGCACGAAGAACACGCCGACAAACACCCAGCCCATCGGCCAGTTCCAGGTCCCCGCCATCAGAAACATCACGGCCACCAGCGGGGGCATGAAGACGAGCTTCCAGAGCTGCCGCACGGCCCGGCGAATCGCTTGCGACTTGTCGGGCGTTTGATCCCCAGGTAGGTCGCGGCTCACGATGTGCTCCTCACGAAGTGTGTAAGGGTCGGCCGAAAAACAACTTCCCGACTTTCGTAGCAGGCACACGCCGTGTGCCGTCCGCCGGTTACGGCACACGGCGTGTGCCTACTACTCCGCAAATGCGGAAGTTATCCTTCGGCCGCCCCTACACCATGCTAAGATGGTCGACGTCGTCCGCCCGGATTGGCCGGCTCAAGCCTCTCCGGCCATCGCCGTTCTGCGCCCAATCAGCTTAGAGAAAGGGAGTCGGATGCACAAGCCTGGACCTTCTCGACGGGACTTCCTCTGCGCTTCTCTCGTCGGCGTGGGAGCCGGTGCGGCGGCCGTCGCCGGCACCGCGCAACCGCCGATCGTCGATCCCGCGGAGCGGGTGAGCAAGTGTCGACTCCGCCCGGCGGTTCGCGATCGAATCCTCGCCGGGCATCGCGCAATCCTCGACGAGCTCAAGCCGACCAAGGCGCAGCTCGACCGCGGGCTCCAGCTCCACTACACGAGCTGCGCGGCCGACGCCCAGGGCGGCATCTCGCTGACCTACCCCGGCGGGTTGATCGGGGATCGCTTGGCCGCCGACAAAGGGCTCGACCGGCAGAAGGCGATGACGTTCCAGGCGGCGTACGATCCGCAGTGGATCGAGGAGTCGCGGGCGCTTTATGAAATCGCCGGCGTGCAGTTGGGCCTGGAAGACGTGGCCCATCCCGACGACAACACGTTCGACAAGGCGCTGCACCTGCTCGCCCGAAGCACGCTGGCCTACGACCAGCGGCAGGACTTGGACCGCGTGGTGAGCTGGGAGACCATCGAGAGCGGCCGGCGCGAAGGCCGACCGTGCATCGTGCAGCACCTGGCGGCCACGGGCTGCTTCGCCGATGCCGAGGACCCCATCTACCAGCTCGATCTGTTCTTCGCCTTCGGCGTACGGATGTCGCAACTGACGTACATCCAAAAGAACCCGCTCTGCTGTTCCTGGCTACAGCGCGACGACGCGGGCCTTACCGACCTGGGCAAGCGAGTCGTGCGCCGGATGAACGAGCTGGGCATCCTGGTCGATCTGGCCCACTGCGGGCATCGCACGTCGCACGACGTCATCGAAGCGTCCCTCGAGCCGCCCCTGATCAGCCACACCGCCTGCAAGGCCATCTACGACGACGCGACGAACGAGAACTACCTCGATGCCGTCTTCGCCCAGCCCTACGCCCGGGGCGTGCCGCGACCCGATAAGACCGGCTCGCGCCACGCGGCCGACGACACGCTCCGCGCCCTGGCCGCCAAGGGAGGCCTGGCCGCGTTCTACTTCATCCATTACATGCTCGACGCCGAGGGAAGCCGTTCGTTCAGCGCCTGGTACCGCCACCTGGAGCACGCCATCGAGGTCGCCGGGATCGACCACGTGGGCATCGGGACCGACCTGGGTTTCTTCCCCGGTTGGCAAGCCAGTCCGCTGGATTGGACCAACTGGCCCTACTGGACGGTCGGGCTGGTCTGCAAGGGGCTTTCCGACGAGGAGATTCGCAATGTGATCGGCGGCAACTACCTGGACCACGTGCGCCGGGTTCTCAACAAGCGCCCTTGGGGCGAGTTCCTCTAAGCGGGACAAGGAAAGCCTGCACGGGCAAGATGCCCGTGGCACCCTACTACACCGTGCAGTCTATAGTCCATCCCGCTTAGCCGGAGGCGCTCTCACGCTGCGGTTTTCCGGTCAATCGGCACGTCCGGCAAGCTCCTGCTCTCCCACGGCCGCAATCCACTGCCGCGTCCACTCGACCGCTTCCAGGTCCAGGTCGGCGACCGTGTTGGCCAGGAAGACGATGCCTTCGATCCGTCCTTCGCCCAGCCAGCGCAGCCCGAGCTCGCACTGCTTTTTCATCCGCGCAACCGGCATCGGGGCCTTGTTGCCGAAGTCCCACATGTAGCAGCCCAGCAGCTTCCCGTGGTCGGGGGCCAGCGCTTCCAGGCGGCGGAAGTTCTCTTCGAGATGCTCCAGGTCCTCCGACCGCCACGTCCAGAGCGTGATCTTGTCGCAGTAGGCGAGCGACTTGCTCACCGGTAGCTCCAACTGGTGCGAGTACAGCACCACGTGAAGGTCTCGCCTCCGCCCGGCGATCACCAGTTGATCGCGCAGGGCCTTGAGTTCATCCACGGTGAGCTGTCCGGAGCCGTCGCGCTGGAAGAAGTCGTCCATGATGAAGCCGACCGTGTTGGGGAATCGGGCGGCCACGTCGAGCACGTGGCGCCGGGCGTCCTCCTCCGTCTTCCCGCCCGAGCCGACCAGCGACCAGACCACTCGCTTGAGCGGCCGAAACGAGATCGCGTACGGATCGAAGGGAATGGCCGGCTTCTGTTGCCAGCGGATGAGCATCAGATTGGGCACGCCCAGGTAGAAGGCCCCCTCGGCGGGCGTCATTCGGGACGGCCCGGGCAGGCCCCAGCCCTCATCGTCCGCCCCGGCGACGCAGGCGAAGATCCACAGCCGGTCGCGCACGGTCGGCCGGCCCGGGGTCTGCGACGGCTCGCCGGCCGCAAGCGGCCCGACGCGGCCGCTTAGGGCAAGGCCAATGGCTCCGGCCGTCGCGGTCAGGAAGCGACGTCGCGACGCGCGCGACGGGGATCTCTCGTCGGTCATGGCGGTCTCCTTCGACAAAGTGCCTTGCGGATCGGACCCGCGTATTCTAAAACGGAGCCGGTCCTCCTTCCAAGCTCTTAAACAGCGAAATCTTGCCATGACTCGACCTGCACCGCGGCCCTTGTTCCCCGGTTGGCTCTTCGCGCTGGCAGCCGCGATCGCTCCGGCACATGCCCCGGGGACGTTCGAGCTTTGTGGCGCGATGGGCGGAAACGCCGCACGCGCGGCCGACGCCGAGACCGGCCCGGCCCCCTCGACCGAATCCGCCGGCCCCACGCGTGCCCTGGGCCTGTTCAAGCCGGGCGAGCCCGTCCCGCTCGAAGCCGGCTTCCGCGACCCGCCGCCCATCTCCCGCGTCCAGTGCTGGTGGCAGTGCCACGGCAGTGCCTTCACCAAGGAAGAGATCACGCGGCAGCTCGAAGCGTTCCAGGCCGCGGGGTTCGGCGGCGTGACGATCAAAGACACGCTCCCCATGCCCCGCGACGCCCAAACCGCCCACCTCCGTGACATCCCCTTCATGAGCCCCGAGTGGCTCGATATGTTCGCCCACGCCGTCGCCGAGTGTGGGCGCCTCGGCCTGATCTGCCGCAGCCGCTTGGGGAGCGGGTGGAACGCCGGCGGGCCGTGGGTGCGGCCGGAGACGTCGTCCCAGGTGCTTTCCTGGGCCGAGTCGGAGCCGATCCGCGGCCCCAGTGTGTACCGCGGCCGAATCCCCCTTTCGCCCCAACGGCAGCCGACCTTGGACGCGCTGCGAAGCGACGAGGCGTTCGTGCTGGCCGTTCGCCAGACCGGCGACGAAGGCCCCCGCGTGCTCGATCTGACCGCCACGGTCACCGACGAGCGAACCGTCGACTGGAGCGTGCCCGAAGGCCCCTGGACGCTCTTCTCCTTCTTCAGTGCCGCGTCCGGGGCGGAGGTGATGTCGGCCAGTCCGTCGGGCGGGGGTCTGCACCACGATCATCTCAGCACCGAGGGCACCGATCTCCAGCTCCGCATGGTCGCCGAGCCGATGCTCGCCCGGCTTGGCACGTTCCAGAACACCGCCTTCGACGGCTTCAACTGCGATAGTTGGGAGCTGGGGAAGCCCACGTGGACGCCCGGGTTCCGCCGGGCGTTCCGCTCCCGGCGCGGCTACGACCCCGTGCCGCACCTGCCCACGCTTGCGCTCGTCGAGGACGACCGCTTCCACGCCGCCCGCATCGCCCCGACCCTCACCGAAACCGAGCGGCGGTTCCTCCACGATCTGCGGACCACCGTCAGTGACCTGATCATCGAAACACACTACCAGCGCGTCGCCCGGTGGTGCCGCGAGCACGGCGTGGCGTTCGAGGCGGAGTCGGGCGGCGGCCCGGGCCACGGCCTCCCCAAGGATTTGCTCCAGGCCCTCGGCGCGGTCGACGTGCCCATGGGCGAGTTCTGGATGGGCGGGCGGAGCTACGTCAAGATCGCCTCGTCCGCCGCCCACGCCTACGGCAAACGCCTCGTCGGCCTCGAATCGTTCACCGAGACCGCCAACCACTTCGCCATCTCGCCCGCCAGCATGAAGGCCCGCGCCGACGAAGCCTTCCTCCTCGGCGGCAACTATCTCACGATGGCCGTCTCCGAGTACTCGCCCGCCGAAGCCGGGCGCCCGGGCTGGGTCCACAACGCCGGGCCGCACCTCAACGCCTCGCAAACCTGGTGGCCGATGGCCCGACCCTTCTTCGACTACCTCGCCCGGTGCTCGTTCCTCCTCCAGTCGGGCGAGAACGTCGCCCACGCGGCCGTCTACTGCACGTTCCGCACCGCCGAGGGCGAGCTCTGGGCGGCCCCCAAGGACGACGACCTGGCCAAGCGGTCGAAGCACTTCGCTTTCGACTACGTCGGCGACGACCTGGTGCAAAGCCACATGCACGCCCGCGACGGCCGCATCGCGCTCGACTGCGGGGCCGCGTATCAGGTTCTCTACGTCATCCCCACCCCGCCCGGCACCATGCCGCTCGCCACACTCTCGAAGATCCGCGACCTGGTGCGCGACGGGGCGACCGTGGTTTGGGCCGGCGAGCCGCCCAAGCGATGCCCCGGCCTGACCGACTACCCCGCCTGCGACGCCCAGCTCCGCACGATCGCCGACGCCCTCTGGCGAAGCGGCCGACTGATCGCCCTGCCCCAGCACGACTACGCCCGGCTCGTGCCGATCCTCGAAGCGAGCCCGAGCCCGCCCGCCTGGAAGCTCCCCGGCGACGAGCCCCTGCGGTTCGTCCACCGCCGCACGCCCGAGGCCGACCTCTTCTTCGTCGTCAATCGGGCGACCTGGCCGGTCGACGTGCCGGTCGCGTTCCGCATCCGCAACCGCGCCTGCGAGCTGTGGGACCCGGACACCGGCCGCATCGAGCCGGGCGCGTGCCGCCAGATCGACGACGGCGTCGAGGTGCCGATCCGCCTTGCGCCGCTGGCGTCCGTGTTCGTCGTCTTCCGAGGGCCCGGCGGCCCCGTTGCCGACTCGTCCCGCCGCGAAACGCACCCCGGCGACGTCCCGGAGCCGCTCACCCTCGACGGCCCCTGGCAGATCGAGTTCCCCGAAGGTCACGGCGCCCCGCCGAAGCTGACCCTCGACCGCCTCCGGTCGTGGATCGAGCTGGACGACCCGGGCGTGCGGCACTTCAGCGGCATCGCCACCTACCGGACGTCGTTCGACTGCCCGGCCGAAGTGCTCGACCGCGGCCCGGCCGTCACGCTCGACCTGGGCGACGTCCGCGAAGTGGCCGAGCTGCATCTCAATGGCAAGCTCCTCGGGATCCGCTGGCACCCGCCCTATCGGGTCGACGTTTCCGGCGCGATCCGCCCCGGCGAGAACCGGCTCGAAATCCGCGTCGCCAACCTGTGGCACAACCGCCTCGTCGGCGACGCCGCGCTCGGCGAGGCCCGGCGCGTCGCCCGCGTGGTCCCGACGACCCACTACGACCGCCTCCGCCAAAAACCCCTAGTCCCGTCCGGCCTCCTCGGCCCGGTGCGCGTCGTGTTCGCCAACCCCAACAACCCTTGAAGCCCGAAGGGCTGCAATACGACAGGCGGGAGATCCGAGCATGCGATTCTCAACGACGCAACGCGCTTTCCTTCCGATTCTGTTCACGTTCACCTGCGTCGTCTCGCGGTCGTTTCTTCCGACCGCCGCGGCGGCCGACGACGCCCCGATCGACTTCGCCGCCATCCGCTCGCCGATCCTCTTTCGCGGCGACGCCGAGACGGCCTACCGCGACCCGGCGGCGATCTACCACGAGAGGGTCTTCCATCTCTACTTCACCGTCGCCCGCATGGAGCCCGAGGGCACGTTCTGGCACCTCGGCTACAGCCGCAGCTCGGACCTCCGCCAGTGGACCGAGCCGGAGCTGCTCACGCCCCGCGACCGCAACCTCAACTTCTCCTCGCCCGGGAACGTCGTCCGGTTCGGCGGCCGATGGGTGCTTTGCCTCCAGACGTACCCCACGCCCGACAACGAAACGTTCGGCACCGCCGACGCGCGGATCTGGATCATGCCAAGCGACGACCTCCGCCACTGGGGCCCGCCCGAGCTGCTCCGCGTCAAAGGCCCCGACGTCCCCCGGGCAAAGATGGGCCGGATGATCGACCCGTATCTCTTCGAGGACAAAGACGTGCCCGGTCGCTGGTGGTGCTTCTACAAGCAGAACGGCGTCAGCATGTCCCGGTCGCGGGACCTCCAGACGTGGACCTACGTCGGCCGCCGCCCTGCGGGCGAGAACGCCTGCGTGCTCGTCGACGGCGACGAGTACGTCCTCATCCACAGCCCCGCGAACGGCATCGGCATCAAGGGTTCCGGCGACCTCGACGAGTGGCGCGACCAGGGCCCGCTGCTCACCCTAGGGCAATCCACCTGGCCCTGGTCCCAAGGCCGGCTCACCGCCGCCGCGGTCCTCGATCTCCGCAACGAGCCCCGCGTCGCCCGCTACCTGATGTTCTTCCACGGCGCCACCCGCCCCGGCCTCCAAGCCCACGCCGCCCACGGCCGCGCCTCCCTCGCGCTGGCGTGGAGCGACGATCTCAAGACGTGGACCTGGCCGGGAAAGCCGTAGGGCGATCGACGGCGTTGCTCGCCCGCAAGTCTGTCTCAACACGGACCCCCCTGGATCGCGTCGACCTTCTCCAACGGAAGGACGAGGACCGTATCCAACCTGCCACAGTCCGGCGCCCGCGCGACCAACCGTGTGGTGCGCGTGTTCTTTTCTCCACGTTCCGCCGTATACAGGCCCGATCCTCCACGCCGCGTGAGTCCCCGAGGGCCCTTGTCGCGCTCCCGTGAAACGACCATAATGCACGGAAGAGGGGGCATGCCTGCGAAACGACGCCCGCGGGATTTGGAGCCGATCGATGCCCGACAGGTGGAAAACGGTCCGTGTGTTCATCTCCTCCACGTTCCGCGACATGCACGCGGAGCGGGACTACCTGGTGAAAGTCGTCTTCCCCTCGCTGCGGGAGCGGCTGGAGAAGTACCGCATCCACCTGGTCGACATCGATTTGCGGTGGGGCATCACCGAAGAAGAGGCCCAGCGGGACCGGGTGCTCGACCTGTGCTTGGAGCAGATCGACGAGTGCCGCCCGCTCTTCGTGGGCATCCTCGGCGAGCGGTACGGCTGGGTGCCGAGGACATTCAGCGACGAAGCCCTGTCAAAATACGGCTGGGTGCAGCACCAGACGGGCAAGAGCGTCACGGAGTTGGAAATCCTCTACGGCGTGCTCCGCGACCCCGAGATGCACGCCCGGGCCCTGTTCCTATTCCGCGATCCGGCGTTCCTCGCC
>Ga0307379_10002737_pt1 | contig 25910 bp, 30 predicted proteins | sample UN2MG_FD_202237 | JGI IMG/M metagenome (GOLD analysis project Ga0307379, IMG submission 202237) | Soil microbial communities from Risofladan, Vaasa, Finland - UN-2 | ecosystem: Environmental > Terrestrial > Soil > Coastal area > Acid sulfate soil | place: Finland: Risofladan, Vaasa | collected...
ATTCATCAACAGAAGAACGTCTTCGTTTCTTCGATTTGGCCAGGCTTTCCAAAGCCGGGATGTTTATTTCTACATTGAAGTGGCCGCTATTAGCCACAATAGCTCCGTCTTTCATCTCTAAAATGTGTATCTTATCAATGACGTTCATATCGCCCGTGGTGGTGATGAAGACCTCTCCTATCTCGCAAGCCTCGATCAAAGGCATGACCTGATAGCCATCCATGGCTGCCTCCAGAGCAGGGATAGGCTGGACCTCGGTGACGATAACCCGCGCCCCGAGCCCTTGAGCCCGCCTGGCTAGCCCTTTGCCACACCAGCCATAGCCACAAACAACCACTTTCCTCCCCGCCCACAGTATATTGGTAGCTCTGGTGATGCCATCAATCGTGCTTTGCCCCGTTCCATACCTGTTGTCAAAGAAATGTTTGGTTTGAGCATCGTTTACGGCAATAATAGGATAAATCAATTTACCCGCCCTCGCCATGTTCCTCAGCCTGATGACCCCCGTGGTCGTTTCTTCAGTGCCGCCAATGACGTCGGCAGCCAGTTTTATGTAGTCCTTATGAAGTGTGGAAACCAGGTCCGCGCCATCATCCATGGTGATCTGTGGCTTATGTTCCAGGGCGGTGATGATATGTCGGTAGTAAGTCTCGTTATCCTCTCCTTTTATGGCATTGACGGGAATGCCATAGTCAACCAGGGCAGCAGCTACGTCATCCTGGGTACTTAAAGGATTGGAGGCGCACAGGACTACCTCAGCACCACCTTCTTTTAGAGCCAGAGCTAAATTGGCCGTTTCCGTGGTGATATGGAGGCAAGCAGAGACACGCACTCCCGCCAGGGGCTTTTCCCTACCAAATCTTTCCTGTATTAGTTTGACGACTGGCATCTCCTTGCCAGCCCAGTCGATGCGAAGCTTGCCCTCTTGGGCCAGGGAGTGGTCTTTAATGTCATAATTCTTCATTAGCTAGTAGTTTCCCAGCAAACTGCTCTCTTCCAAAACCATTTTACTTATTGGTTCCAAGAAACTTCATGGTCCTGCCACTGAACTGCTCGGCAACCCAATCAGGTATATCCAGTGTGCCCATAAGGAGTGGTTTTTGATGACAGTCGCTGCCGCCGGTCATGAGCATGTTGTGCTTTCTGGCAAACTCAATATAGTGTGCTGTGGTTTTTTGGTCATGTCTCGAATGCCAGCACTCGACACCATCAATGTATTGTAGCATATATTTCTCTATAACCTCCGTTTGTTCCTCCAAATCACGCGTTATTTTTACCAGGGATGTTCCGTGGGGGTCATTGGGGTGTGCATGTACCAGTACACCGCCGGCGTTCCTGATTAGTTTTGATGCTTCAGCAAAGGAGAGAGGGTACTTGGGGACATTGCACTTGACCAGATATTTATCGAAAGCTTCTTGCTTATCCTTTACAATCCCCTTTTCTATCAAGTAGTTCGCTATATGGGGTCGCCCGAACACGCCGTCTACACTATCCTCTATTTTCCTCAGGTCTTCCTCGGTAAATCTTTCCATACCCTCTTTATCGAACTCAACGTTCAGGTTTCCTAAAATCTGACGCGCCCTTCTTGCCCTATGTTCTTTTATCAATCGAAGCTTGCTCTTTAGCTCTTGATTGCCGATGCCATAGCCATATCCCAGGAAATCCAGGGAAACATCTTTATTGTCCTCAGGATAATGGAAAGTTACGTTTAGTTCCACCCCTGTGATGTAAGACATGCCATGCTTTCTCGCCAGGGCGATAGCTCTTTCCTGGCACTCTATAGAATCGTGGTCGGTTATCGAGATTAAATCGATGTTTCTGTTTTTGGCTTCTTGGAAAACCTCTTCAATAGGGAGATTGCCATCCGAGCCGGTCCTGGTATGGATGTGCAAATCTATCTTCATTCCTATCTCTTTTCCATGCCGATGATATACCAATCTTCGGGCGAGTCATACGTGGTATCAACTGTCAGATGGATGATATTGAGCTCGGGGTACAATCGCTTCAAGTCATCCAGGTCCACTTTTTCGAACTTCTTTTTGTTATTGAGGTAGGCCTGCTCGGTGAGGGCATTCGATTCGTAGTCCTCTTGGGTACGTCGTAGTATCCGGGCGATGGCTACCTCTTGCGGGCAATGGGTCTGCAGGATGACGAACGTCTTATTATGTTTGGCAGCTATCTCAGCAGCCCATCTTCTCAACGATTGGGTAACGAAGGTGGCATCGAGTATTGCACTATCGCCCTTCTCAAGGGCCTCGTCTGCCCGCCGGAACGTCTCATCATAGACCATTGTTCGTTTGCTCATATTCGAGGCGACCTTTTCATCAAATATATTCTCGCCTTTCAGTACTTCCACCCTAATCAGGTCGGACCGAAGGATAGGGTAGCCCTTAATCCTGGATATCTCCTCGCTGGTCTCGGTCTTCCAGGTGCCCGGCAAGCCGCAGGTGATAAGCAAGGTATCAGCCCCCAGCTCGCCTTCTACGAATTTGGCAAACGGCTCTCTCAATTTACGCCTCCTCTACAGCTTGACATCGTCGCATTAGATTATAACTGCTTAAATTCTCCTTGTCATTGCGTCCCCTAATTTGACCGTCCCCCCTAGCCAATGCTAGACTATTTTCGGGCAGCGTAGCTCAGGGGTAGAGCAGAGGACTCATAAGCCTTTGGTCGGTGGTTCAAATCCACCCGCTGCCACTTGTTTTCTTAAAGTCCTATCGCGAAGGAATGGCGGGGATAGCCTGATGCTACAAAGGCTATTGGGACACACTAGCTTAATGATGACTAACCGATATTGTCAAGCGGTGGGATGCTATGATGCGATAGAGAGTCATAAGCGTTATTCACCGGTGGATAGGCTGATATATTAACAGTAAGTGATACATAAAGCTATTATCGCTCCAATAGCTGCAGTTATAGGTAATGCATATAAAGATTGTTTTTGTATATCAGTTAATTGTAGAAAGAATTTGTTCTTAAAATAATTATGAACGCGTAGAAGATGTAACTGCTGGATGTTGTCAATGATTTCGCTGTCTAAATCTTCCAGCCTGTATTCATTAATGAAGTCTCTCAAGCTTTCCAAATAAGGCTCAACCGTTGTGTCAAAGGTTTTGGATTGTCTGATGGTTTTTGTTGATATCTTCTCTAACTGCTTGCTCCCATAATAGAACCATTTCCACTTGTTCCCATATTCTTCTGCTGCTGGCCATAAGAAAGGATATCGAAAGCCAGATTGTCTCTCATAAACGAAAGCGGAGTAAAGGCAAAAACATATCTGACCAATGAACAGAGCCAAGGCAGTTGTGAATAAGGCAATATGAATGGCTACATTTTCATCAAAATAAAGGGCGATTAAAAGAATGGCAGTGGCTATCCATATTGCTAACGCCTGGAGAGTGAAATTACGAATACGACCACGCCTATCTTCAACTTTATCACTCATGTCTATATAGTGTCGAATCATATGTATGATATTATCGTTCTTTTGGCCTTTTTCAGCAGCACTTAGTGATTTTAAAGCATTGACCTCATTGAAAACCTCTTTTTTCAATGCTTCTAAGCGTTCTTTCTCATCTGTGCTCTTGGCAATTGTCTGGGTTTGCATAATTCCTCCTCTCTGAAATATATGCAGTTACCTATTGCATCACGGTCTCCATCCCATGTAATTCCTAAGTAACTATCCGGAGCATTTGCTGTACCTGGACGATTCCATTTCCTTAATAAGTAAGACAAAATGTCATTATCTCCATTCAGTCGGCAGTTGGAGTTCATATACCTTTTAACACTTCCTCTCGGAAACCAGTTATCTTCGACCTGATCAAAGGTAAGCCTTTCTGATTCTGTATGCCTGATTATATTTGAAAAGTTGCCTTTGAACCAGTTGTTGAATCCTGGTAAGCCATCGATACCACAACAACAGTCAGTATCTCCCATATGATTGAGTCCGTAGTCAGCACTACCATAAGTCATGCCATATTTGCGAATACGTTCAATCAATGGTTGAAGTCTTTCCCATTTATACTCATTAGGTAAAACCCATTCACGCCCAATAAGCCGTGCACCATTTTGGCGATAGAAATCGTACCCATCCCAGTTCAATACATCAAACATACTCTTGGTGAGAGAGATATTTTTCTCGACTGGCAACTTAAGATACTCAACTGTGACATGCTTGCAGCCAGAACCATTAAGCCTTGGTATTAGTTCTTCAGCGGCTTCAGACTCGAAGGAAGGGAATAGAGGTTGTAACCTAGCAATAACGTAAATACCTTCCCTTGATAGTATATCAACGCACTGTAACCTTGCCATTATAGATGAAATATGCGGTTCAACTGCGCGGGTTCTTTCTAAGTCTAAAGAGGTAAATGAAATTTGAACGGCAATGTGATTCATTTTTGTGATGATTCTCATAGTCTCGTATTCTAAAAGAGAATCGGTGTTCTTGGTGCTAATAACGACTGGATAATCGTAATTGCTCAGATGGACTAATATTTCTCTAGTAGTTGCAGTAACTGAAGCATTAGAAAATGGGTCGCTCACTCCTCCAAAGTGAATTGGTACATGCCTTGAGAGCATCTCTTCAATTGCGTCTTTTCCCTCGGCATTATCATCTTGAGACCGTCTAAGTTTGCGATTAATTGAATCAGGATTAGCTATGAGCTTGCGTGAACTACGCCGTCCACCACGTGACATCGCAAAGCAATATAAACAATTTAATGTACACTTTGGAGTTGTATCCAGTCTGAGGGGCAAGCCACAGAAGTAGAATTGGCTTGTAGGAGATAATGCATATCGGTATTTAGTATGATCGTGCATATTTATAGATCAGTGTTAGTATTTTGATTATAGTAGCATCACAATGCATGCCTGATTCTCCTTATTACCAGTCCCTTTTAATAATACCATTTAATTAAAGCAAGGGACTACCAGACCGATGTTCATGTCTTTAGTCGCTTAATAAGATATTCGGGGTGTATAATCTGTTAGTAAGTAAGCTAAATACTACCAGAAATTGGATAACAATGTTGAGCCGTTACTTACAGTGGTTGGATGGAGCATATCTTGAACTCGCATCCGGTAAGCTGTGTACTATCAAACCACCATTGCTTCTGAAATCAGTTTCATTACTTAAGCTACATGCTCTATTCGGAGGAAATGTATACTTGAGCGACGCTCAGGTCTACGACAGCCATGTAGTTTTACATCTATTCTCCGACCCATCGTTTCGTAGTTTTCTAGACAATCAGAAGTCCTTTCTGCACCTATCAGTGCCACCTTACAGGGCTGGTAAGAAAACCGATCCGTTTTCACTTGCTACAACACTTCCGCGTAGATCGCTAGACGATGACTGGATATCATCTATGTTTGATAACCCCAAAATATCCAAGACAATGGCAAGGGTAATTCTTGAGGACGGGACAAAAAACTCAGGTGTTATAGATGTAGAACGCCAAATCAATGACAAAGATAGCGGTTATCGCAGGGCTGTAAAACAGTGGCCAGAACATGAAAAATTGCTCAAAGGGATGCTTTATAGTGTTGCCTATTTTGCAACGCCGGACAAGGCATCTATATCCAGATATAAAGGAGAACCAACAAACCAGTACAACATGTTACATGAAACCATCAATGCCTTAAATAAACGAGAGGTGCTTAAGGAAAATAAGGTGGCTAAGGAGAAAGAAGAACGGATCAAGAGGACAATAGAATTCATTAATAAGAGCATAAAAGATGAGAGGATGCGGCAATACCAATCTGTTGTGTTTGCCGCTCTGCGCACAGAGTTTGATCCGCGGAGTTATGATTATCGGATAATTAGTGAAACTGTTCACCATGCATGGAATGCGGCCGTTCAACGCAGTGTTGGTGCTGACGGCGGATCGCTAGGGCATCTGTCGAACGAGGGCGTCCAGGTAGGACTTTACTTAGGAAAACCAACAGATTCCTTGGTGCCTAAAATCAAAAAGAAAAAAGAATATTCTGCCAACGAGTTTGGTAAGAAGATCCAGGGAATCATCAATTGGGATCCAGCAAGGCTTTCTTGGTACGAAATATCACTGATTGCTGAGGCGACTAAAGAAACGGCAACAAAATTTCAGAGATCGCTGATATCAGACTCGGAGGCAGAGATTATCGAAGCAACCACTCAGCATGTGGAGATCCTAAACCATTATTTCAGAGAGCTTGTGCCACCAGGAGGGTTAGCAACTCATCCACTCGTTTTTGATAGATGGATATGGGTATTAGGTGAGTTAATTGCCATCGGTATAGGTTTTATGGTCGAATCGAGCACCAGTATTCCGAGCTCCAGTTCACTTGTTAAAGAGGGGATAGATACGACATTAGCAATGGCACTATACCATGGTGAACGAAGCATAATGACAGACACCTTTGATGAAGTGGCTAATCGTATGAGGTTGCATTATCCAGCTTGAAAGATACCGCTTAAGCTTATCAACCCCTCCCTTATTTCACATCTTCTTAATTCAATTATACGCCCAATACTTTATCGAATTGACACAGCCTTTTTATTGGATGAACCAAGGGACTGAAAGACCGATGCTTTTTAGGTCGGTGAAGTCTGAGGATAGCCTTAAGCTCTATACCTCCATAATGGACTAGCTCAGGACGCACCAAGATAAATTCTGAATTTCAAATTCGAAACTGTTTCGCCCAGGGCAAAGATAGACTCCCGCGCTACGTCACTTACACCTTCAGGGTAAAGGATTTCGCCTCTCCTCAGGGCAAACTCCGCGCGACGATCGGCTGGTTCAGGCGAGATTCCGAAGCTTAAGCGAAAGACCTCCTCTCCGCGCAATGACAGGAGGGTGTCTTCCGTAATGAGCAGTGGGCGTGTGATTGCCAGCAAAGTGATGTAATCCATCGGCACGGTCGCTAATTGTTCTTCGTCGCTGGCAGAATCGTCTGTATTGTTCATAGTACGAAAGTACTAGTACCTTTCTCATAGTATTAGTCGCAAAAAAAGGGGAAATCCCTCGCTCCTCTAGTACTTCTGATTGACTTTCTTCCGAGGGGACTAGCAAAGCCTTTGGTCGCTGGTTCAAATCCAGCCGCTGCCACTAATTGTTTCCCTGGCGAGTTCCCCACAACAGATTGTGTGTATTCAGCTAACTGTGTTATTATTCAGAATAACATTGTTACGGAGGGCAGCAAAATGAAGGTAGCTAGAATCGTTGCACCATTTAGTCTCAGCGCAGTGCTTTTTATCCTGTCATATCTGTCCAGCAAAGATCCTGGCAGTGGCTACTTCCCAATAGTGCTAATGGGAATCGGGATAGTACTCGCAATTGTTGGCATTGCAGCTATTTTCTCGAATAAATGACCTCTTTTCGAGACTGCCCCTCTATCCCCTGTGGTTCAAGTCCAGCCGCTGCCACTTCAAGCAGTTTCCTACTTCTTCTTGGGAGAAGCCTTCTTTTCTTTTCCCGACTTCGCTACAGGTTTATCGGTGTATAGCTCCGGGTGGTGGCGCCTGCAGGTCTTACACATGTTCGTGACCTCCTTGCCTGTGTTATACCGAAATCTTATCACTGGTTCAATCTTTTGCCAACACGGGTAACCCGGGAAATGCTTGGTGGTTCAAATCCAGCCACTACCAAAAACTCAGTCCACTTGACAACCTTGGGAGATGAAACGTAGTATGCTGGAAAACAATAATTGGAGGTGTTGAAAATGGTAAATAGCATACCGATTGTGCTTATTATTATTGGCGTTATCTTGGTAGTTGTAGCATTATTAGTTTGGAGGAGGCGAAAAGAGGTAAAGCTAAAGCTAGAAGGAATAAGCAATAAACGGAAGAAAGCATTCTTCGCACAATGGATAATAGGGATTGTTCTAGCATTAGTAGCTGCTGCTTTTATGTTTGATGGCGATATCCTGGGAGAAAATACCACAGGTATTTCCACAGTCATGGGGATTGTTGGAATTTGCCTGATAGCAACTTCCAATGTCCACCTGCTACCTCTCAGGCGTAAATAAAGCAGATTAGCGAACCAAACAAAAATCACCCCACAGAACAGCGTCTAAACAACTATTTAATAGACTGTCGCTCAGTAGCTGCTGCACCGCTGGAGGTGTGATTGGCACTCGGTCACACAGGTGAAGTTTTTATTTCTTACTAATTGTAGATGCACCGGATGTGTTGATGTCGCCCATTGTGGGCTCGCCAATATACCATAGTCTTGATGCACCGCTAAGGTCAGCATCCAGTCTACCATCCAGGTTTATAGTGCCGCTGCTGGCACCACTAAAATCGACATCGGCATTATTAACTGGGAAACTGCCAAGATTGCAACGGCTAGCGCCACTCACACTAGCGACCATGTCGTTAGCAGACCCTTCCAACTGAATAGTGCTTGCTCCGCTTATATCAAAATCGACATTGCCTGCTGTGATGTCACCGGTAACCCTGCTGGCTCCAGATACCGTGATATCCAAATCCTCGATGGAACTGAAGCCGGAAACAGTACCACGCGATGCTCCGGAGACAGTCATGCCGCTAAGCTGAGGCATAGTTACCGAAGCCCTCAAAGTTACGGGCCCAAACCATGTGACTGTCCCAAGCCCTATCTTCAAAGTTTGACCGTCTTGGGAAACCTGGACATACTCCATTACATTATCGTCTGCGGTAACACTTATGTTGTACGAGCTGGATTGTTGAATTTCAAATTTAAAAGCGCTGCTGATCTCAACTTCGGTGAAATTAGTAAAAGCATACTCTTCAGTCTCGAGATTTCCAGACCCAATCAGACCACCCGGCCAACCCCTGAAACTTAAAATTAACAAGGTAGAGAGTACCGCTACCGCTGCCACTAGTACAATTATTATTATCGTTTTCTTCATATCACACCTCCTTATCTTTGACCTGCCTCCACTTAATCATACCACACGTAGGAAGTCGTAGAATGCAACATTAGGCTCTCTAACCATACAGGCGGTCAGTTCGACAAAACTGCTTGGTTAAATATGCTCCTGGTAACTGGCAGTTCCCCTGACTACATTAACAATTAGCTTTATCACGCTAACCAGTATTGCGATGCCTACCACAACTGAAATAAAAATCAAGAATATCCTGACGCCTAAATCAGTGGCATCAGCTGCAGCAGGGTTAGGTATTACACTGAAGTCGAAAGGGAAGACAGATAGAAGGGTTAAAACCGTCCAGAGTGAAAATGCATTTATAACGATATGAATCATTTCACGCAGTATATACCTATCCAGAATAACCAAAATAATGTGACCGATAATACTTATAATTAGAGTTGCTGTAAGAATCGGTAGCCATAGATTGATGTCTTCTGTAAAGAACGGATATCTTATCCATGTAGTAATGCCGCCTACTGTTTCCGAATGATAATAGGCTACGTATTGATTAAAAAAGTTGAAGAATATTAATAAAGCGATACTCCAGGCGATGGCAAAAGCGGAAGCTGTTATTCTTCCACTTCTACTTTTAAAATGAGCGTCCATTTTATCTCCGATTCGTTTACCTGAATCTGCAGTGGGGGGTGGTGTAGGTACTGCTGCCTCTGGTTCTGCTGTTGGTTCTGAGGGCGGAGGTTCAGAGTATTCACCTGTTACCCCTGATGAAGCGACTATCTTTTCAGCAACATCACCGGCCCATGGTAGTTTATACCATTCACCATTAGAAGCCTTGACTATCATTATTATCCAAACAATGAACCCTGTAATTCCTATAATTGTAGCGAAAGCATCACCGACCACCGGTATTAAACCGAATATAATCCCGGCAACTGTGATGGTGCCAAACGCAACAATTGACTGCGCCGCGTGGAAACGAACAAATTTGTTTCTCTGCTCTAAAACGAGAAAGATGATGCCGCTTATCCATATACCAACATAGCACAATAAGCCCGCAACATTTGGCGATAGCCCTGTACTTGTACCTGCTGGTGCTGTCAGTTTCTCTCTCTCTATCTTCTCCCGTGCCTCAATCCGCGCCTTCTCTTCCTCGTAGATTCTCTTCTTCTCGTCCGGTGATAATCCCATACTAACCCCCTTAATACTGGCGTCGCAGGCGCAGAATAGCCATCCACGCTTTTTTTGTCAATACCACCGTTTAATCAGATATTTCCTATATTGAGAATTGGTTCAAACCCATCCGCTGTCATATCCGGCAATTGCGACAGGATGGGTCGCCCTGTGCTCACTGCCTGTCGGCCAACTTAGCGTGTACTTCTGCAATCAGATCTTGAACCGCGACACGTAATACTGTCTGGCCTTGCTTCAAAGTGTCAACGAGAGTATTGTAGTCCTCGTAGAAATAGACCGTCTTACCATCCGTAAGCACTACAAAGGAAGATAACGCCTTTGACTGACCTCGTATGAATTGGAAGCTCGACCGTATCCGCTGTAGAGACAGCAAACTATTCAACAATTTCACCAGGATTTTCAATTCGAAGATATCTTCTATAGAATAGAGACGGCGTGAACCTCTTCCGGATGCTGCTCTCAGACTCGGGCTCACCAAGCATGTCTTATCCCAATACGCAAGCTGGCTTTGGCTAGCGCCGACCACGCGTGATACCTCTGAAATACGGAATGATACAGGTTTTTTTCTACGCGCCATTGCGCACTCCAACCAACATTATGAATAATATCATTATACCACTTGCAGTTTAGACACTGGTGCAAATCCAGCCGCTGCCACCTCTTGTATGAGGAAAAACCGACGTATGTTTTAGCTGCAAAATGCTCGTGCCGTGTCAACCATGCCTCAAAACCCCTGCTTTTAGGTCCGAAAAGCTCTTTTTAATGTTGAGAAAGCCTTATCAACATCCTCATCACGAAAGATGACGGTCAGCTCAGTATATGTTGATACCACCTCAACTACATTTATTCCCTCCCACGCTAATAATGCCAGAATTGTGTAATACACTCCAGGTGTGTCTACCGTCTCTTTGGGAAGTTTAATAGTGATCGATGAAAGATTGCGAAAGTTCGAGATGAGTTTCTCATCTCCGAATATTTCTTCAACGGTTTCTTCTACGTTCTTACTAACTATAATAGTCGTCTCCAAAACGCCTTGTGATACGGTACAGAAAGTATCTTGTTTATCTTTGATTCTTGTTAGAAGTTCGTTTTGCTTTGCCAAAAGAACATCCGTAGTGGGAAATGCAAATGTAAACTCGGTTAAATTTGATCGAACTGTAAGATCCCCAATTTGCTTTAGGAAATTGATTTTTCCTACATTATTTCTCCTGAGCTCAATTGCAAATCTTTTCAAAGCTACGATGATGGCTCCAACCTTTATTTCTTTTTTGACTATTGCTTCTACTTCAGGATGAATTTTTCTGGCAAATGCAGACAGGTTTATGATTCCACGTGATAGGGCCTCCTGAATAAAGGGTGATACTTTGACGATCTCTTTTACAGCTTCTTGTACAGATATCATGTTAAATATTTTACATTATATACAAAATTTGTCAAATTTCGACATAAATTTGACTTTTAGAACAGCAGCATTATAATCAGCTATCTTTGCAACGGAAAACGGTTAACGACAAAAAAGAGAAAAGATAGCCCACCACAGGATAGATTACAAATTCTGTGCGTCAGGCAAAATAATTATAAGAAACCTCTCTTAAGAGGGGTTTCTTCATGTCAGGAGGTGCATAATGAATAATTCAAAAGCTAGTTGTCCAATTTGCGGTGGAGCAATACTCCTAACCACCGACGTTGAGATTTCAGAAATTATTACCTGTAGCGAATGTTATAACAGGGTTGTTATAGAAAAGATTGAGGGGAGAGATGTGATTCTAAGTGAAGCGCCGGAAATTGATGAAGACTGGGGACAATAGTAATGAGAATAGGATTACTGCATTCAACTATTCGAGAGGACGAAAAACTGCTAATAGACTCAGCCCGCAAACAGAATACTGAGATTGAGATCTTAGATGTGCGAGGGCAAGTATTTAATGTAGAAACATGGCAGAAGAACTACGATTGTTTATTGTTGCGTTGTATTTCTGCAACTGCGGGGACACATGCATCAATGTTTTTCGAGCATTTGGGGTTACCAGTTGTGAGTTCATTACAGGTCATGGCAATTTGCGAAAATAAATTCCTGACATCATTGAAGCTTAAAAAAAACAAGGTGCCTACTGTTCCATTTGTTCTAGCACTTTCTGAACACGAAGCAATTGAAGCTGTAAATCAACTAGGCGGATATCCGGTTGTGCTGAAACCCGTATCTGGTTCATGGGGTAGATTGCTTGCGAAAATTAACGATCAAGATGCATTAGAAGCAGTTATAGAGCAGAAACATGTTTTGGGTTCACCTTCTCATAAAGCCATATATATCCAGAAATATATCAATACAAATGGACGGGATATACGAGTAACAACCGTTGGTAATAGGGTTGTTTGTGCGATATACCGTGATGCGGATCACTGGATTACCAATACCGCTCGTGGAGCCAGAGCCTCCGTATGTAAAGTTGATAAGACGCTCGAACAAATCAGTCTTTCAGCTTCGCAGGCAGTCGGGGGTGGAGTATTGGGAATAGATATGTTTGAAACAGATGATGGCTACATAGTAAATGAAGTAAATCACACGCCAGAGTTTAAAAACGTGCAGCGGACTACGGGAGTAAATGTAGCAAAAGCAATAATCGATTATTGTCATGAGGTAGCACATCATGATTAACATTAGCATAATCGGTGCATCAGGATATACTGGAGGAGAACTTCTAAGAATTCTCCTTGCCCATCCTGAAGTCAAAGTTCTTCAAGTTACCTCCAATAGATTTGTAGGCGAACCTGTATCGTTGTATCAGCCCAATCTACGAGGAAGAACATCCCTAACTTTTTCGTCGGTAGAGGAGTTACAGCATTGCGACGTAATGTTTGTTGCATTGCCAAACGGCATATCTATGACCCTTATGGCCGACTTGGTTCATCGTGCGCATAAAATCATTGATCTAGGTGCGGATTTTCGATTACGCGACGAAAAAACTTGGTACAGGTGGTATGGTAAACCACATACGGCTCCCCACCTTATTGATAAATTCATATATGGTTTACCCGAATTACATAGGGCGAAAATAAAGAAAGCCAGCTTTATTGCAGGACCGGGGTGTGAGGCTGCGGTAACGATTCTTTGTCTTTGGCCTCTTGTGAAGCACAACTTGATAGAAGAAAAACCAATCATAGTTGATGCGAAAATGAGTAGCTCTCAAGCAGGAAGTCGCGCCACTTTGTCTTCTCATCATCCTGAAAGAGCTGGTGTAGTAAGGTCATATATGCCCACCGGGCACAGGCACACAGCTGAAATCGAACAGGAGTTACAATTAAACGGTATCTCACCACAAGTTGCCATTTCGGCAACAGCTATTGAATTGGTTCGTGGGTTACTTGTCACGATTCACACATTTCTAAAGAATGGATTGAACGAGAGAGATATTTGGAATGCGTATAGAACAGAATACGGTAATGAACCATTCATTCGTATCATCAAACAAAAGGATGGGCTCTACCGATATCCAGAACCAAAAATCCTTCAAGGAACCAACTTTTGTGACATTGGCTTTGAGATAGATAAACATACAGGAAGATTGGTGATAATTGGAGCCATAGATAATTTAGTGAAAGGTACAGCAGGCAATGCTACTCAATGCATGAATCTAATGTCGAATTTTCCCGAAACTCTTGGATTAGAATTCTCAGGACTGCATCCGATCTAACAATATGAGTGACAATTCTAGGTTCATGACATTTTATAAAGGTATCATTGATTCCACCTCGCGGGAGGGTCAGCAATACCATCTTGCCAATTTCACACAGAGCAATCAACGAAAGATAGTGCAAATGCTTTCACAAGTTGGAGTTGATCGAATCGAAGTTGGAAATCCTGTGGTGAGAAAGGTGGCAAGTAATATAGAGCATCTGGTAAAGCTAAAGAATAGGCCAAAACTGCTATGTCATATCAGAAACAGAATGGATGATCTGAAAGCGGCTATCGAGAGCGGTGTGGACGGTATTAACACTATTTGTACAGTTGACAAACAACGGTTAGACGCGATGGGTTGTTCTCTAGAACAGTACTTAGAACAACTACGGGGGCTCGTTCTTTTGGCAAAGGAACATGATCTGGAGGTCAGGGTAAGCTTCGATCTTGGAGGTACAGCTTCAACAAAAGAAGTGACTAGAGAAGTTATTAAAAACTACAGAGAAATCTATGATCATAGTTAAAGTAGGTGGAGGTAAAGACATTAACTGGGACTATATAGCCCGGGATACTGCTGCTCTGAAGGAATCGATAATAATCGTTCACGGAGCAAATGCAGCTTTCACAGAAATATCAGAGAAGTTTGGCAATGCTGAAAGAATGATTGTGTCGCCATCTGGTCATATAAGCAGATACACAGATTTGGAAACAATGAATTTATTGACTATGGTTTATAGTGGCCTTATGAATAAAAAAATAGTTGCCTGTCTCCAAAAATACGGAGTTAATGCAGTTGGACTGACAGGAGCCGATGGGAAACTATGGTTGGGAAAAAGAAAAAAAGCGATACTGGCAAAGGATGGAGCAAAAACGAAATTAATAACTGATTCTCTCACAGGAAAAGTAGAATCAGTCAATACCAGACTGATAAATGTTCTTCTTGAAGGCGGTTTCACTCCAGTGATAACTATACCGGCAATAACCGCCTCGGGAGAACTAATAAACGTTGATAATGATAGGGCTTTAGCTATTATGGCCCGCGATCTGCAGGTGAAAACCTTGGTGATTCTATTTGAAGCTCCAGGCCTTATGGAAAGACTGGATGATTCAAGTTCCAAAATCTCACATATTAATAAAGGAGAAATCAAGAAATTTTTGGATAAGTTCGAAGGAAGAATAAAGAAAAAATTACTAGGAGTTGCAGAAGCAACAAACGCTGGTGTTACAAACATTTATTTCGGGGATGGCAGAATAACAAATCCCATCTCTTCAGCTTTGAAAGGAAGGGGGACTACAATTAGTTAGAATGAACAAGACAAATGCTTCAGAAAACTACCTGATTGCCTTATATCCGAACAGAGGAATTACCTTTACTAAAGGCAATGGAGTCTATCTATACGATCAGAATGGAGAGAAATATTTGGATTTGGGATCAAATTATGGAGTTAATGTATTCGGATACAATCATCCGTCTATTACCAAAGCTCTTCAGCGACAACTGAATGACCTAGTTAATCTTCATTGTTCTTTTAACAGTCCTGTAAGAACACAAGCTGCAGAAAATTTATTAAAAGCCACAAACGGCAGATTATCGAGGATATTTTTCTCCAACTCCGGAGCGGAGGCAATAGAAGCAGCTTTGAAATTTGCCAGAGTGGCAACAGGCAAATCACATTTTATTGCAATGAAAAATGCTTATCATGGCAAAACGCTGGGGGCTTTATCCGCAACAGGTGGAGATCGGTATAGGAATCCATTTTTACCTCTTCTCTGGAATTTTACTCATGTTAGTTTTGGCGATATTGAAGAATTACAATGCAGCATCTCCAGTAATACCGCAGCAATTATGATTGAACCGGTTCAAGGAGAAGGAGGAATCCATGTTGCTCCACAGGAATTTTATTCACAACTTCAAGATATTTGTCTCAGGAGAAATATTTTACTAATTGTAGACGAAATCCAAACAGGAGTTGGCAGAACCGGAACGTTTCTCGCTGGTGAGCAATTTGGACTCAAACCGGACATTCTATGTTTGGGTAAAGGGATAGCCGGTGGCATTCCAATCGGAGTAACCTTGGTTACAAGAGAAATATCAAGCAAAATTCCGGTGCATATTCATACATCAACATTTGGAGGAAACCCGTTAGCCTGTGCAGGAATCCTAGCGGTTTTGGAAGAACTGCAAAATGGTAAGGTATTCGATGAAGTTAAGAAACTGGGCAAGTATTTTCTAGACCAGCTAAAATCGATTAATACTCCTAAAATAATCGAGGTTAGAGGATTGGGATTGATGATTGGAATGGAACTAGAAGAGAATGCAACACCAGTCCTTAGAGCTCTGCAGCAGGAGAGAATTATTGCACTTCCTGCCGGTTCAAATATAGTTCGCTTTCTTCCTCCCCTTACGATTACGAAAAATGAACTTGATAAAGCAATTTCTGCCTTGAAAAGGATTTATTCCTGATTTATGTGCCGATTTTTATTAGTAAAGTCAAAGGATTCATTAAGACCCGAGGGCTTACTCAAGGAGTTTGCTGCAATGTGTCAAAGAAGTCATGCGCCCGATGGCGACTGGCAAGGTGACGGGTGGGGTGTCGCTTGGCAAATTGATAAATCATGGAAGATACACAAATCATTGTCATCAATTTGGGAAGACCGGGATAAATTTTCGACAATTCCCCAGACGAATCTTTTTGTAGTTCATGCAAGAAGTGCCGGATTCCCACAGCATAAAAATAACCTGGAGTTCAACCAGCCCTATTTGCACAATAATCTATGTTTTGTTTTCAACGGCATGATCCGCGGCGTTAAGCTACAAAGAGTTTTAGATGGGAAAATAGGAGCTCAAAAAGTGTTTTCATTTCTAATTGAAGAAATGAAAGAGAAAAACGCAAAGGAGTCTCTAAGGAAGCTTGACCACGCTATGTTGAATAATTCAAAGCAAGTTGAAGGAATGAATGTTGGATTAGTATCGGACGATAACTTTTATATTCTTTGCGAATATTCTATTCACCCATCCTATTTTACTCTGCAATACTATAAAGATGAAACTATAGCACTCGTGTGTTCTGAAAAAATCGGAACATATAACTGGGAAACCATGAACAAAGGCGAGGTTCTGGTCCTCTGAAATCTCCAGCACTAACGAGTAAGGTCGCCCGCGCTATAATAGCAACAGTATCAAAAACATCAAGGGAGAAGACTTCTTGCCCTTCTATCGGTATAGCCAGGCATTCGGGTACTATCCCACAGGCAGAATACGGAATTAGAGTACACTCCCCTAATCAATCAGCCCAGTGCTCGCCCCAGAAAGTACGGCCAGATTATTAAGGCAAGCAAAATCTCCCACCAGACCAGACCGACAAAACCAATTGTAAACAGCCAGCCGATGAACCAGATAGGTCCTACCAAAGTCGCGGAGCGGCGGCGGTGGTACCAACGCTTATTTTCCTCTGCCATATTTTCCTCCTCTTATAAGACAATCTACTCTTTATTTGACGCTTTCCTCTGCAATATCTTAATAATAAGTTCACTGGATAGCAAGACCTATTTTTTCTCAGCGCTATCCGACAATGCCATAGCCGCCGCTGACGGGGTCTCTGAAGAGCGGGAACTGCGGTGGATAGAAAGTGAACAGCACGAAGAGAATGCCCAGGACCGCTAAGGCAATCGGGGCGAAACGGTTAAGCCTTTCCGGTAACGGAGAGGCAGTCAGTAGTTTGTAGCTCACCAGCTGCCCGACTACAACCGCTACAACGAAAATCGCAATGTCAACTTCTAAGAGGCCATGCCCCAGGATAGCTGTGTACGCATAGTAAAGGACCACGATAGTGATTGGTATTAGATAAATTCCCAGGGTCTTGGCAAAGGGAAAATTGTTCGCCGACTTCCCAAAGCGGCTATATTCCAAAGCCGCAAATACCAATGCCGGCCAGAAGCCCAGCTTCAGATGTTCCCAGATACTTTCATTCACAGCGGCAATCGGGGCAATGGGAATCGCGTCACCGGACCACTCGAAGACAAAGTGCAGCACCGACCCCAAAACAACTATGAAGGCGATTCCCCCTAACTCCCAGCGCAAAATTCTTTTTTTCGCGGTCATAACTTTACTAGGATAATGTTTCAGACTCAGTCGTAGCTGCCCCTTTTCTCCAGCGGAGCCACATAGCCCACGCCGTTACCGCCACGGCTACCGCGGCAATATAGATTTCCGTTTGAACATCAGTAAGGAGCCCTGCCTGCAACAAAACTACGCTATAGTTCAGTAAAGCGTGCAGAACGGAGGCTATGAGGTAGAATTGCCATCCCCAGCGCCTGGCCAGACCATACCCGGCCAGGGCGGAAAAAGCGATATGACCTGCTACGGTAAAGAACCTCTCCCAGAATCCAAGCAGTGCCGTGAAGCCGCCGGCTTGCACCCATTCCCATGTCCACCCTGAGGCAAAGATGAGATTGTGGACATACTGCGCTTCGAAGATGGCAAATCCAGCTCCGGCCACAGCGCCGATGGCGAGTCCCAGCTTGGGGTCAATATTCTTGCCGCTACGGTGCCAGTAGGCAACCACCGGCACCAGCTTTGCCCCTTCCTGCACCAGTCCGCTGAGGAGTATTTGTGGTATCCCCGCCAGAAGAATCCAGCGCATTAGGACCTCCTGACTCCAGAAATGGCCCAGTGCTTGTCCAGCCCAAGCATAGAGGGGAATTTGAATGAAGCTGACGGCAGCCAGGGCTAGAAAGGCACTGCTTACGAGGACCGCCCAGAGCCAGGGTTTCTTAAAGAGCGGCGGCCGGTAACCGGCCAGCCAGACAGCACCGAAGGCTATAGCCAGACCAATCCCCCAGGCGCTGGGGTTTTGAAAGAAAGATTTGAAAAAGATGACCGCAGAATCTATCATGAGCACCTCCTATAGTCTAAGCTGGTCCTTATTCAATTCATTGTATATGTACCTTTCGACACTGCTTAGCATTGGCGGCATTATACACGTATGCGAAATAAAAAAATATACCCCTGGGCAAGAACACCCAAGGGCACGTTGCAGTTTCTGATAAGGTTTCGTTCGGTGGCTTAAATCCAGCTGCTGCCACCTTCGTTTTTCACAGTGCTATCCGACAATGCCATAGCCGCCGCTGACGGGGTCTCTGAAGAGCGGGAACTGCGGTGGATAGAAAGTGAACAGCACGAAGAGAATGCCCAGGACCGCTAGGGCAATCGGGGCGAAACGGTTAAGCCTTTCCGGTAACGGAAAGGCAGTCAGTAGTTTGTAGCTCACCAGCTGCCCGACTACAACCGCTACAACGAAAATCGCAATGTCGACTACCAAGAGTCCCTGCCCCAGGATAGCTGTGTACGCATAGTAAAGGACCACGATAGTGATTGGTATTAGATAAATTCCCAGGGTCTTGGCAAAGGGAAAATTGTTCGCCGACTTCCCAAAGCGGCTATATTCCAAAGCCGCAAATACCAATGCCGGCCAGAAGCCCAGCTTCAGATGTTCCCAGATACTTTCATTCACAGCGGCAATCGGGGCAATGGGGATCGCATCACCGGACCACTCGAAGACAAAGTGCAGCACCGACCCCAAAACAACTATGAAGGCGATTCCCCCTAACTCCCAGCGCAAAATTCTTTTTTTCACATTTGGGCCTCCTTTAATTGATTTAAGCTAGCTCCACAGTATCTTTGTATTGGGGGACTTTTGTGGTCCACCCGGTCTTCTCGTTCAGGAGCTTCGCAAAGCTAATGGCTGCTTTTTCTTCCCCGTGAGTGACAAATACGCAGCGCGGCGGGACACGAATGTCAGATAGCCAGGCTAGTAAGCCGTCACGGTCGGCGTGGGCAGAGAAACCATCGATTTTTTCAATACGGGCTTTCACCGGATGTATTTGCCCTAAGAGACGGATTTCCTCGGCACCATCCAGCAATATTCTGCCCGGCGTTCCCTCCGCTTGATAGCCGACAAATAATATCGTGCTTTCTGCCCTTCTGATGTTATTGACAATATGGTGCTTTACACGGCCGCCGGTTACCATCCCGCTGCCGGCTATGATGATACTGCTTTCCTTTATGTTGTTAATGGCTTTGGACTCTTCCACACTCTGTACTATTCTGAGGTTCTCAAAACTAAAACAGGAATTACCCTGGCGCAGACGCTGCATCATTTCTTTGTCAAAGAGTTCAGCGTGATGTTTAAATACTTCGGTAATCCGTGTTGCCATAGGGCTATCCAGAAAGACAGTTAAGGGTGGAATTTCCTTGCGTAAAAATAATTCGTTCAGGTGATACAGTAGTTCCTGGGACCGCTCCAGAGCGAAACTGGGAATGATGATATTGCCCCCGGCGCTTACCGTCCTGTTGATACAATCGCGTAATTGTTTTTGAATATCGATGTTCTCATGTTCTTCGTGAGTACGGTCGCCATAAGTTGACTCTATAACTATATATTCGGCTTCTTCGAAAACAGCCGGGTCTTTTATTATCGGGCGGTCAGGCTCGCCGATATCACCGGAAAAAATTACCCTGTGGTTCTTGCCATCCTGTCGGATATTCATATTTATAACGGCAGCCCCGAGCACATGGCCTGCCTCATAATAACAGCCTTCGACATTGCTGTTAATTCCGATACAGCTCAGATATTCTACAGCGGAAAAATGCGGCTCAACTGCTTCGGCATCTTCTACAGTATAAAGAGGTATTTCAGGATAAGGACCACGGCGACCTTCCCTTTTATGGCGTTTTGCCTTATATGCAGCGTCTTCTTCCTGCAGGTGTGCGGCATCGAGGAGGATAATCTGGGCTATCTCAGCCGTCGCCTGAGTGCAGTATATCTTACCCTCGTAACCTTCACGTACCAGTTTAGGTAAAAGTCCACAATGGTCGAGATGGGCATGAGTCAAAAAAACGGCATCGATTGACTGAGGGTCAAACAGAAATGGCTGCCAGTTTCTCCCCTGGTGCTTTCGCTCCTGGTACAGCCCGCAATCTATAAGCACACGGGTATCCTGGCTCTCTAAAAGATAGCAAGAACCGGTGACATTCCGCGCTGCACCTAGAAATGACAGTTTACCTAGCACAGCTTATTCGACTCCTCGATAATTCCTTATAGCCTCCTTAGCCCTGGCTATGATTTCCTCGTCGGACACTCCGTACGATGTTATTGCGAAAGAGCCTGCTACCTTGCCCTGGCTTCTCTCGATTTTAGCCGTTATGTTCGCCAGAGCTTTCTCTGAATTGTCACCACCCATGGTAAAGAATGGAATAATACTCCGACCTTCAAAATTTGTCTGGTATATAAATGAGTTAATAGCCGGCGCCGGTCTTGAACCCCAGGTTGGAGAACCAATAAATATCCTTTCATGTTGCTTTAAATCGACATCTATGGGATTTATCTTACTCCCCCTGTTCGTTATAGCTGCGAAGCCACCAGTCAAATAGACGAAGGGTATGGGTATGGGCCTTCTCTCCTTAATCTCCAGTAGCAGTGCATTCAGGGCTTCGGCAATTACCTGAGATACCAGCTTCGTTTTACCTGTCAAAGAATAATAAACTACCAGTGCTTTCATGCACCCTCCAGAGTATCTGTTTCTTAAATTATATCTCAATTAGACCTCGCCGGTATTATCTCGCATCTCGAACAAAGCCAGTCGCTGCCACTTTGTTTTAGCCCCACAAGCGGGTAAGTATGCCAGATAAAGCTGGTGAAGCATTAGAAGCCCGGTGCTTACTTAGGAATGTAAAACCGCCAGGCACAAAACCATCCCTCCGGATGCTCGTCGGGAGGGCAACTGATGCATTCGACTCTGATTCTAGGGTCTATCGCTTTGGCAAATGCCAGAAATTCTACGATTCCCGCCGACTTGCAGGGATAATCGGGCAGCCTGTTGAGTTTTCTTGTTTCCTGAACCAGGCATCTCACCATGCGAAGGATGAGTTCATCACCTGTCCTCTCGATAGTCTGCTCGTTGATATGTGCATAAAGCCGAAATTTCAAAGCTTGTTCCAAACCATCCAGCCCGCTTTGCTGGGGAAGTCGTAAAAACGATTTTATCATGCTTGCTTCAACGGGCGAATACCTGGTCCAGCAGGTGTCGTTACACCTTTTGCTGGTATACATATCATAATTGTCTTCAACAGTTCGGAACCATACCCCATCACCTGTCAGCCAGATAAAGGACAAAGCCTTTATCAGGCTAATCAATTTTTCCTTTTCCATATTGGCCAGCCAGAGTGGCAAGTCGTTTTCAGTTTCAAAGCCAAGAGTCCTGGATAAGCGGTTTACGGCTATGGGGAAAAACCAGTCGAAAGCCTCCTTCTCAAGCCGGATAGCTTCTTCCAGACCCAACTGATGGCTGACCTCACTGAACCATATGCCATAGTGCAATATTGTCCGTCTTACTACATCAATGACGTAATGAGCTAGTTCATCTTGGCTAAACTTTTCTAGAGAGTTGGTATTCATGTTTCTCACTCCTCGAATCGAATTTTGGAATATCGGATATTTCAGAAATCAACTGCTTCTTCTTACAGCGGATAGACTATTACGTTGGAATATGGCATATTCTCTCCGCTCAGTCAAGATATTGTCCAAAAACTGGTTTTAGCCTTAACTTGTACCACATCCCTACTGACCTTCTCCTAGTTCTGAGGTATTATCTCAGATCTCGCAGAGAAGAAAGATTCAATACCATGTGGCTTGCCAATGGCAGTGATAGCTTGGGAGCTTTAGCGGGGGTTTGAGTGGAAATAGCCAGGAAAGCAACACAGGCTAGATGGGATGAGCAGGTATATCCAGATAACTGTTATTATGGGTGACGGGTAATCGCAAAAATCGTGATTTTACCCCTGGAAGGCCCATAAAACCAAAAGACTCTATATGCCGCTGGTGTTTTCTGTTCTGCATATGCCTCAAAAACCTTCTCCCCGTTGGGGCCTTTCAAACTGAAATATGGGTGAGTTTGAAGGCTTTTGTGTCGGGGATTTTCGGCTAACAACCCTATGGCCTTTTTAACGGCCTTATAACGTTTCTTTTGGGATGCATCACTCTTAAGGTGGATATAGGTCGCCTTTGCCTCGTCGGTCCATTCTAACTCAAACAACACGGCTGGCCCTAAAGAGTGTCTAAGTCAACTTTGGACACCTTGCCCTGTGCGGCATCGGCAAGTCCCCGTTGAACCGACGCAAGGGCAGCGGGGTTATTGAATAGCCATAGTTCTGAAGCAGGGATGGTTACTTGTGGGTCTAGGACAATTTGCCCAAAGCTATTCATATATATATGATATGTAACACCTTTCTCCATTGGGACTTTGGTCAAAATCACTCGCTTTTTGGCATCTGGCTTCACACTCTCTGCTACTATTGTTAAATCTGTATCCTTAATTATAGTTGCCATTTTGCCCCCTTTACATATGTGGAATTGGTTAGCAAGTGGGGTATTCCCACTTTTCCTCACATCCCACCACATTCTAGCATAGCCGTTGGATTTGTCAAGTCTCGGTTGTATCTAAACTCGTAACCACATCCCTATTGACCTTAGTTTACCGTGCTATACTTACTAAAAAGCTGCAACTAGGGAGGTGCGCATGTCGCCACGTAAACTTAAGACTGATCCGGTAATCCTTGAGATGCCATCCCAGAAGATGGCCGTTGTCCAGGGAAAAGGCTCTCCGGACAAGGTCTTCGCTAAGATATTTCCTGCTCTATTCGGCTCAGTTTATACCTTGAAGTTCGACTTGAAAAAGAAGGGATTGGAATCCTTTAAGGTAAGCTGCCCTCGTGCTCGCTATCCAAATGCCCATCTCTATCCCAAAGGAGAATGGCTCATAATTGCCGGTATCCCCGTGCCAGACAACACTACCTCCTTACCCCAGAAAGAACCAGGCACTGAGGTAAAGATTGAGACCTGGGAATACGGCACGGTAGCTCAAATTCTCCATCTCGGCCCTTATGACCAGGAAACGAAAACCATTGAGCGCTTGCAGCAATTCATCACGGCAAATGGCTATGAAATAGTTGGCCCACACGAGGAAGAATACCAATCAAGGCCAGACGCTAAGACAATTAAGACACTAATCCGGTATCAGGTGAAAAAGAAGAGCTAATAGCCTGATAAACGTGTGCGTGGAATGGCAAACATCCCGATGTTTTTCCCCGGTAATAATCTATTTTCTGTTTGCCCTCAGTGCTATAATTTTTGAAAGTAGCCAGTACTTATAAAAGGAGGTATCTATGGAAGCCATGTGGATAGCCATTTCAATCATTGCCCTGGTTGTTATTGTGGTACTTTTGCTTATCTCAAGGCGGAAGGGGAAGCAACTCCTTAACCCGTCTAACCTTTTTATACTTGGCATTTCCTGTGTGGTTCTGGGGATTATTTTCGGTGATGAGCGTCTGATAGGTTACTCTTTCATAGGTGTCGGAGTCCTTCTTTCAGTAATTGATGCTATCAGAAACAGAAAACAATAATTTGAGGTAGGCTTTCTGTCAACGTTGATGATGACTAACCGATATTGCCAGGCAGTAGGATGTTATGACGTGATAGAGAGTCACAAACGTTATTCACCGATAGACAACTTCTGATGAAAGCGGCCTATCTGATTTTTAATTAAATGGAATAAGTTCTAGTCTCTCAATTTTTTGCTTTAGTGCTTCGTTGAAATTGTTCACAGTTGTTTCATTACTACTCTTCCATCTATGTATCAATTTACTACAACCTGTGCCCCAGTTTGGCTTCTCTCCAGTAAACCACTGTTTCATGGTATCTCGACTCTCTGTATTTGCTGGCTTATTATTAAGAAATGCTTGTTTGTCATACCCGCCGAGCCCAGATTCCCAAAATTTATCGTCTTCTGCTAATCCACTTAGAAATTCACAAATCAAATTTTCAGGCCTTACTGAACCAGGCAGGAACAAGACATTAGGATTTCGATTGAGCCGATTCTTTTCACACTGATCACCATCTAATACAATTAAGCTTTTTCTAAATTCTGGAACCTTACTCTTCAGTAAAGTACCATATAAGTCAGCTCCGAGCTTACATCGACTTATTGTCAATTTTGATTTTAGATCTGATTTGACAATTCCCTTGAAAAATATTCTTGCTTCTTCATCTTCCAAATATACGTTTACCTTTGGCTCTCGAGGCTGTTCGCTAACTGTATGTTTTAAATCCGCTAGCATCCTAGGTAGCGAACCTTTTTCTTGGCAAACTGTGATCACACCTCTTTGTTTATACAAATATATAATCTCGGTTGAGTGGTAAAAGGACCTCTCTTGTGGGTTTAACATATAGCTAATTATATCTGTTGAATGAGTTGTAAATATTACTTGGAGATCATAATTTCCAGCTGCCCTTAATAAAAGATGCATTAGTTGATATTGTGCTGCAGGATATAGAGTTGTTTCTACCTCATCAATTAATAAAATGCCACCAGGATAATTGTCTTTCAATTCCTCTTTGATTCTCTTGAATGAGAGCAAAGCCAAAATTATCTGGGCTAAATTATCCTGTCCCGCTGAATTACCTAATGCATCATATTTATCACATGTCGGGAAATACACCTCTTTATTCCGGGATTTCATATGTTGAGGAGTCACATTATCTTCGAGTACTAAAACTCTATTGTGCCACTCCCTGTATAAGTTCTTATCCTCATTACTTAGCTTATTCGCCAGCAATAATCTTATTGAACCTTCACTCTCTTGCGCTAGCGGAATTAACCTTTTCAATCCAAGGTAAATAACAGGACAGGATACTTTCCCATAACCCCTCTTACTACGTATGCCGACATCTATTCTAAAACGCTTGTTGGCAGCAATAAAACGAGAAACAGCATTTCTTAGGATGCCATCGTGAAATAGCAAGAAATATGAATATTGTGTAGCATAATCATGGACTGGCGAGAAGCGGAAAACCTCCGAAAACTGAGTCTCTAATAGTGTTTTATAAAATGGGTTCATGGTAACTGTGCCTTTACTGCGAAATGAAAACATATGACCGATAAGACCTAATAATGATGATTTTCCAGTACCATTACCTCCGGCAATAACAGTCAGTTTTTCACCTATCTTAATATTAAGTATATTGTCTAAATGCCTGAACTTGATGATATTCAACTCTTTGATTCGATTCATACTTAGCCTCGCTTATATTATTTGTTTCGTGAAAAGATAAAACCTGATTACCATATCATTTTAATTGAAAAA
>Ga0307379_10002738_pt1 | contig 25906 bp, 22 predicted proteins | sample UN2MG_FD_202237 | JGI IMG/M metagenome (GOLD analysis project Ga0307379, IMG submission 202237) | Soil microbial communities from Risofladan, Vaasa, Finland - UN-2 | ecosystem: Environmental > Terrestrial > Soil > Coastal area > Acid sulfate soil | place: Finland: Risofladan, Vaasa | collected...
CGGAGGCCCAGTCGTGCACAGAAGTTGCTGCCCAAAAACGCCCACCGGGTCACACCGGCTTCGGCCAGCCGATCCTGGAGCTTCTCCACCGGATCATCGATCCCGTCGAGGTGCACGAAGCCATCGATCAGGGGAATCAAAACACGATCTCCACTTTGACGGTCTTGGTGTTCTCCTTGATCTTCTGATTGAAAGCTTCATTTATCTTGTCCAGCGGAAAGGTGTTGGTTATCAACTGCTTGGCCGGGAATTGCCCTTTCACCATCATCTCCACAGCCAGATCCAGTTCATGCACCAGGTTCCACATACCGAATGCATGGGATGCTTTAATCGTCGCCTCTTTTGTCAGGACCGTGCCCAGATTCAAGCTGACATTTTCCTCGAATACCCCTGTGAAAACGATCCGTCCCCCTCGTCGCACCAGCTGTAGGGCCAGCTCCATCGTGTTCGATTTATAACCTACACTCTCCAACACGCAATCTACACCCAAATCGCCGGTGTGCTTCGCTACAACCTCCGCCGCCCCTTCAGTCGATGTTTCGAGAACAAAATCTATACCGATACTGCGAGCGAGCTCTTTCTGAATAGGGTGTTTGGCGGTGATGAAGATCACCCGGGCTCCCGCTCTTTTGGTAGCCGCTGCCATAGCCAGGCCGATGGGACCGGCACCGAGAATCGCCACTCGATCGGCCATACAAACTCCGGCGATATGGACCGCATGGATGCCGACGACCAGCACATCAAGAATGGCCGCCTCTTCGAAGGACAGCTCATCCGGAAGCTTGAGCACATTGGCTTCCGGCACCAGAGTATATTCGGCAAATCCCCCCGGATGATGGAAACCGTAGTGTTCAAGGTTCCTGCAGAGCTGATACAAGCCCACCTTGCAGAACGCGCAGCGGTAGCAGGGGACGATGGCGTTGACCGCCGCCCGATTGCCGACCTCAATTCCCTGCACTCCTTCACCAAGGGCATCCACCACTCCGGCGATTTCGTGTCCGTAGACATTGCCTAATACGAAGCGCTCCATAGGATGTCCGGGCTGCAGCCAGGGATGGTTTCCCGTGTAGATATGCATGTCGCTTCCACAGACTCCACAAGCCTTGTTTCTCAATCGGACCCAGCCCGGCTCGGGCTCAGGGATTGGACGCTCCTCAATCACCATATGTTTGGGCTTCTCCAGAACCGCAACCTTCATCTTCTTCATTGTTCACCTCTTCTGTGATTCATTGTGAAAATCTATACCATAGCTCTCCAGAAGTCTGTCGAGCTCCTATTCGAGTTTTATGTCTATCAAAGTCTCCCGTTCCTTGGACAAGAGTTCTTTCTTCTTGCGCACGGCTCGTTCGACGACGTTCTCTGCGCCACAGATACCCAGGTGCCCGAAGATATCCGACCGGGCCAGTGCTCCCAGAGCCAGAGTGGCCCCGCTTTCGATTCCGTATTGGGCATCTAGGCCTTTCGAATCGCTCAATCCCGTGTTGCTGTACACCGGAAAATCGTAGGATTTGCCGCACTGGGTCAAGGCGGCCGCCATCAAGGCCTGCTCGTGAGAACCGAAAGAAATCGTTCCCGTCTTCATGTCCATGATGTAAGCAATTCCGCCGTAACTGACGGGATGTCCGGATCGCACGAACTGAACCAGAACGATTCCGACCAACTGCATCATCTCTACGATGATTCGCGCTGTTCGGCCGTCGAAGATCCAGGCGGTGAAGGGCCTGCTTGTCGATACCAGCAGCTCACGGAAGGTCAGCACATCGACGATATCCTGAGGCACATCCGAAGGGACAACCATGGCGCCGACTATGTTGATCGTTTTAAGCTGTTCCCCGAGGCAAATCGCTGATCTGAGATCTTCCAGGGTCGGCTTACGTCTGGTCGTGCCGGGAGCATCGCAGATCTGAAACTGACCGGAGGAGCCGTTGAAATTGAACATCCCACAACCAAACTCCACTGTCTTACTCCGGTTCCTACCATACAGTACATGCTGTTTTCCGGCCGAACTCACTGCCTCAAGGACGATATCGGCGGTAAAGCGGATGATCTGTTTACCCCGATCCACCTCAGCGCCGTGTGCTGCTGCCAGCTCGATCATCCTGGAACTCGGGACCTTGACTCCCGTCTCGCTCAATATTAATAAAGATGCACCCTGGATGCGTTCAACCTCGGTTGGTGTGAGCAGATCGTATTTCGGTATCCGGTATGGATAACCCAAGCTGGGCCTCCCGGTTCCGGGTGTGGAGACTAAGGCAACAACCTTTTTGTAGGCACCCGGTTCCATCCCTGGCTGAGGACAAATCCTTCAGCGTAGCGGGCTCCGCACTGATAGCCTCGGAACCTCCCGCTCACCTCGATCAGGTCTATGAAATCGACTCCATGATGTTTTTTGACGAACTCCAGCTGGCTGGCATGAGCCCGCATCATGTCCTTCTTTACCTCGATCACCTCTGTGATGTCCACGTATTGCTCGGGTACGAATCCAATTCCCGTAGCTGTATCCATGTAGTAAAGGATCGGAAGGACCTTTAAGACCGGATGCTTGGTCACGGTGTGCGGGATGGCCGCATGGTAGATTGCTTCGAAGACCAGCTTACTCACATTTACGTGATCGGTGTGATAATCGTTCGGATGGGGTGCTATCATGACATCCGGTCGGCAACGCCGAATGGCATCGATCACGATCAACCGGCTCTCAAGGTCGGCAACAACCTCTCCATCTTTGAAGTCACCTCCAAAAGAAACGGCATTTATAATATCCGCTGATTTTCTCGCTTCCTCGGCTCTCTCGACCTTGATGACCTCCTCCGGTTTGCTGAGCCCCCCCTTAGTACCGTCTGTAGCATAGTACATGAATACCTTGTGCCCTAGTTTCGAGTACAGGGCGAGGGTTCCTCCACACAACACCTCGAGGTCATCTGGATGTGGCCCTACAGCCATTACCGTAAGCTTTTCAGACATACACAGAGCTCCTCTTTCAACGTTTCACCTTGCCCAGATTGCTGAATACCACCGCCGAAACCACGATGATTCCCAGAACAATATTCTGAAAATAGGCTGTAATTCCCAGGATATTCATGGCGTTGTAGACGATACCGAGTAAAACAACTCCCAGGACGGCTCCGATGACCGTACCTCTCCCTCCTTCAAACGAAACACCGCCGATCACCGCTGCAGATAAAGCCCGCAGAGCATAATCAGCGCCGACATTCGCTATAACCGAACCGAGCCGGGAAATCAGGACCACCGCAGCAATCCCGGCGATCAAACCGTTCAGCGTATAGGCGATGATCTTGTTTAGGTCGATGGTGATCCCTGCCAAAAAGGCGGCTTCTTCGTTACTGCCCATGGCAAACAGCCGGCGCCCAAACTTCGTGTATCTGAGTACTACGATCATTAGGAGTACCATCACGATCCAGACAACAATCGGAAAAGGGATGAACAAAACAGCAGAGCTGCCTAGCACTTCAAACTTTCCAAATAGGTTAAGGAATCTTCCCTGTGCGATGTTCAGGGCGATTCCGTAGTACACATACAGCATCCCCAGAGTGATGATAATCGGCGGACATTTTGACTTGGCGATAATCAGTCCGTTGACAGCCCCGCAGGCGGTCGCTACGGTCAGTCCAATCAGAACTGCCGCTGCCGCCGACATCTCCCGCTCGACCAGTTTGGCCACTATCACACAGGTCAGGCTGATGATCGAGCCGATCGAAAAATCCAGACCTCCGGATATCATCAGCAGCACCATACACAACGAAGCGATGCCTGTAACAGAGCTCTGCTGTAGGACCATCTGGAAATTCCGAAAGGTCAGAAAAACAGGATTAAAAAAGGGAATTACAATAGAGAGAAAGATAATGACCAGAAGAATGATAAAGGGCTGGCTCTTAAACAATCGCTTGGCTTTAAGCAGACGCAGCGCTGTCCCGGTAGATCGATCAACTTCTCCGTTTGCTCTACTGGACGATCTCATCTCCGACCTCCTACCGAATTAAACAGAATGTTCTGCTCGGTGATCTGTGCTCCCGCCAGCACGGCGGAGATACCACCTTTCTTGATAACAACCACACGATCACAAAGGGATACCAGCTCGGGCATTTCCGATGATACTATGATGATTGCTTTTCTCTTAGAAACGAACTCAGACATCAGCTTGTAGATCTCTGTCTTGGTGTTGACATCAATACCGACAGTCGGTTCGTCAAAAAGCAGGATATCCACATCCCTGAAGAGCCATTTAGCGAGGACCACTTTCTGTTGATTGCCGCCGCTGAGATATCCAACTTCCTGGTCAAAGGATGGGGTCTTGATGTCCAGCCTCTGTATGAATGATCCTACCAAGCGTTTTTCCTGCCTGGAACTCAAGAGAGGCCGGGCGAACCGCTTCAAACCGACGATGGATATATTCTCCCGTACGGTCCTGTTCAAGAAAAGGCCCGAGGTCTTTCTGTCCTCTGTCAGCAGCCCCAATCCGGATTTTATCGAGGCACCCGGTTTATTGGCGGGGATCTGTCTTCCCCGAATAACAACTCTTCCCGCTACCCGCCGGTCCGCTCCAAAAATAGCTCGAATAATCTCCGACCGGCCCGAACCAACCATACCGGCAACGCCTAAAATTTCACCTTCCCGCAAATCCAGATCGACAGTGGTGGAAGATCCCACGACGTGGAGCTTCGAAATCTCCAGAATGACCTTCCCGATAGGACGTTTCCCGATGAAGTAAAACTTGTCGATCGGACGGCCGACCATTTCGTTGGATAGAAGATCCATGGTGACCTCTTCTTCGACAGAGTCGTGGCAGGCAACGATTCGACCATCCTTTAATACTGTGACTCGATCTGCAATTCTAACGATCTCTTCCAGGTGGTGGGAAATATACACAATCCCCATACCCGTTTTCTTCACGTTCTCTATGATCTTGAGCAGTTTTTCGATCCTCTCAATGTCGAATGTCGTAGTCGGTTCATCCATAATGAGAATCTTTGGCTTGGATTCGATCGCCTTAATAATCTTGAGCAACTGTCTTTCTGCGGGCTGTAACTCCGCCACGAGCTGATCAACCTCAAGGGTTACATCATAAGAAGCCAAAATCTCCTTTGCACAGCGCAATGATTCCCTATAGCTGAAAAAACCGAAGCGAGAGCATTTTTCCCGCCCGAGAAACATATTCTCCGCCACCGTAAGATCGGGGGCGAGAATATTTTCCTGGTAGATGGCGTTGATCCCGAGACTCTGGGCGGAATAGGGTGTCAAATATCCGTACCTTTGGCCGCCGATAATCAGTTCCCCATCATCCGGAACCAGTGCACCGGAAAGAATCTTGATCAAGGTGGATTTGCCCGCTCCGTTCTCCCCCACAATGCAGTGCAGCTCACCGGGGTACAAATCGAAGCTTACATCCGACAGTGCAAGGATCCCCGGAAATCTCTTCACGATATGCCTGATATCAACAACCTTGTGCTTTGTTGAGCCAACAGCTCCTATACCCATCGAATCCTCGTGATGATTCTAACAACGGAAGGGGATCTGATAAACCTGAGATCCCCTTCCGGAATGATTTAAAGGCAGGTGATCCCTGCAGAGATTAGTCGAGTCCGCCGATGAATTCGATCAGCAGGTCATTCGGTTCCCAGGGAACAGATTTGTCGAGATTGTCCTTGGTGATCACCGTGATGGGCAGAAGGATAGTGCGATCTGGGGTTTTTCCATGCAGATGCTGCCACAGTGCTTTGAAAGCCAGCGCACCCTGGAGGGACGGCGCCGTGTTTGTCGTGGCGATCAGCTCACCTTTTTTCACCAGCTCCAAACCATCGGGGAGCCCACCGCCGCCACCACCCATGACGAGAATTTCACCGAACTTGCCAGCTTCCTTGACGGCGCGTAAAACTCCTTTGGCCATATCTTCATTGTTCGCAACAATTATGTCGAACTTCACTCCAGACTGCAGCACGTTCTGGGCTACACTCAACGCCTGGTCTTGCGTCCAGTTGGTCGGTTGAGCTCCAACCAACTCGATGGTCCCGAACTCGTCGAGGGCTTTGAAGAATCCCTCCATATAGAGCTCAACAATACCCATCCCACGCTGTCCTTCGACGAAGTACACCTTCTTCCCGGGATACTCTTCACACAAGAACTTACCCACCATATATCCCATGTTGTCATATCCGTTGTATACGGCCGACACATGTTGGCCCGTGCCTGCTGCCGGGGGCATGTTTTCAATGACCACCGGAATCTCCGCTTTGTTCAGCATCTTGATGACGCTCTGGGCGAGTTCCGGGGTAATCGGATAATAATCCACCCCATCCACTCCCCGGGTAATAAGGTCCTCGACAGCGGCGAGGGATTTTTCCTGGTTGCCCTCGGGATCAATTTCGATCACTTCGACACCTTTTTTGGCCGCTGCGTACTTGAAGCCCTTCATCGTATAAGCATTCCAAACATCGATCAGTTGGTAGGCTACATATCCGAACACGATTTTCTCTTCTGTGGCTGCTTCCGTTTTTCCACCAGCGAAAACCGAGCAGGCAATCAGGAAGAGCACGAACATTACTCCCAATTTTCTCATCTTCTCTCTCCTCCATAAATTTAATTTGCCGAAAATCCATCATCAGCTTTAAATGCTCATGGCGCGCCACCTCCTCTCCATACCGAGTGATCCTTATAGGTGTAGTGCAAGAACCATACCGAATTTTAGGGACAAACTCTCGAGATCTCCCGGAAATTTGCACTGTCTGGGGCTCCGTTTTTGTACGGAGTGGTAACAAGTGTTACCGGGAGGATACACTTGTGGAGGAAAAGGAGAAAAACAGTGACTGTTGACTCAAGGAGGGTTCACAACCCGCGTGTAGGGAAAACAGATATAAAACGTGGAACCGTGGTCTACCACACTCTCCGCGGCGATCGATCCGTCGTATCTGGCCAACAGGTCCCGACAGATTGAAAGACCAAGACCTCGGATTTCCTTTGTTTTTTTCGTAGTAAAGAACGGCTCGAAGACATAGGGCAGGTCTTTTTCTTCAATCCCATTCCCGCTGTCCGACACATCGATCCCGTAGTAACGCCTGCCGTTCGATTCAACGTTCTTGTCTGTAATTCGTATCGTTCCTCCGGATGGCATCGCTTCAAGGGAATTTATTATAAGATTCAGGATGATATGCTTGAAATGCTCGGAATCAACATTCAGAATTATTTTCTTTTTCAACAGAATATTCAATTCGACTTTCCTGTCCGTAAGCGCCTGACTGACGAGAGCCCTGATCCCATCAATGAATACCGGGACATCCAAAAGCTGCAGATTTTCATCACTTTCCGTTTGCACGTCCCTCAATATCTCGTTGACATTGTCCTTCAACCTTTTCAATTCCTTCTCAATTCGCTCAGCATTCTCTCTGATCTGTTGTCCGTTCGTAGCATCTTTCAGAATTTTTATATAATTCGTGATAATCGCTAAAGGGTTGCGGATTTCATGTGCTACTCTCGCGACACTTTTCTCATAGCTCCCCACCTTGTGAACACCCCCGAGCTTCGCTTCCAAACCCGTATAGTCAAAGATGAGGTCAAAGAAGAATATCGTCCCCAGGAAGGCCCTATCCTTGTCATATAGAGGCACCAGGTTCATTACCATGGGTCCGGACTTCCTGGACAGGGATGTCTCAATCGAATAGAACGCTTTGGTTTCGCGACCGACCAGTGCCGTTTTGACGGATTTGAGCTGAGGCTCGGGTAACTCGAGGAGCTCATCGAACAATCGGTTTACGCACTGACGCGGTGTGACATCGAGAGCATCGGTAAAACGACGGTTTACCAGAATGACATTGCCTTTCGTATCGGTCACCAAGATGGGTATAGGGATCGTGTCGATGATGCTTTCGTTGAAGTTTATTAAGAAGCTGAGCTCGAAGTTATCTCTGGTCAGCTCTTTGGGATTATACAAGTACGAATAAATCAAATGCACGAGCTGCAGTTTGTCAAAACCTGTGGCTTTGTGGGTCTTGATGATCCGTCCGCCGCTCATCACAGAGATACGGTTGGTGAAATTATGGATTTCTTGGATGCTGTTCGATACGAATAGTACCGACGCTCCGTTCTGTCGATGCTGGGTAAGCAGGTACTTGACCTTCTCGATCTGAGACCCCTCAAGCCTTTTGGACAATTCTTCGACTACGAATAGTTTCACCGGCCAACAAAAACTGCCGGCCAGATCGAGGATATTGCGTACATTTTCACCCATGTTTTTCGTGGATTCATTCAAATCAAATATACGGTCCGGAAAAAAGGTATGCAGTACTTGTACGGCTTTGATCCTCATCTGTCTTCTGCTGATAAAAAACGTCGGCCCCGGCCACCTGCCTACAAACAAATTTTCATACAGGGATTCTTCAGCAAATGATCGAAATTGTTTGTATATGGTCTCGATACCGAGAGCTTTCGCCCTGTCAGGACCTGAAATTCGTACCTGTCTTCCATTGAAAAAGATTCGACCGTCCGATGGAAGAAGAGTACCAGAAAGGAGTTTCACAAGCGTCGTCTTTCCAGAGTCCTCGTCACCAACCAAGGTATGAATTTCTCCGGTTCTGATTTTCAAGTTGACATTTCGCAAGGCGACTTCGGTGGGAGACTCGACACTGATATCCTGCAATTCGAGGATATTGGGCGTTCGCCTATGTGTACTCATGCTTGATGTTATGCTCGTGGATCCACTTATACAGTGTCTTGCGGCTGATTTTCAGAATCCTGGCCGCCTCTGATTTATTTCCGCCGACCCGCTCCAGCACCTGCAGTACCAACTTGCGGGTGTAGTCCTCACGAAAGCCACCGACTTCATCGTGGATATCGAGATACCTCTTTTGCCCTGAAGAGTCGTCATTTTTCCGCACACTGTCTGGAAGATCTCGCAGCGTGATCGACTCTCCCTCACTCACGACCAACGCCCTCTCGATACAATTTTTTAGCTCCCGTACATTGCCCGGCCAGGAGTAGCTCCTGAAAGTTCGCAGAGTCTGCTCATCAAATCCGTGTACTGTTTTGTCGTATTTTAGTTTGAAGGTCTCAAGAAAAAATCGAGCAAGGTTTTCGAGATCCTCCGGTCGGTGGCGGAGCAGCGGAACCTGCAACGTTACCCCGTTCAAGCGATGGTAGAGATCCTCCCGGAATTTACCCTCGTCGATCAATCTTCGGATATCTTTGTTACTGGAGGCAATCACCCGGCAATCGATTTTGATTACTCGGTTGCCGCCAATTCTGGAGAACTCGAAATCTTGTAGTACCCGCAAGAGTTTTGCTTGAAGCAGCAAGTTCATATCGCCGATCTCGTCGAAGAGGATCACACCGCCATTGGCTTCCTCGAACTTGCCGATTTTCGTCTCTACGGCGCCAGTAAACGCTCCCTTTTCATAGCCGAACAACTCGCTTTCTAGGAGCGTCTCGGGGATAGCGGCGCAGTTTATCTTGATATAGGGTCCTCTCCTTCGGCTGCTCCGTTCATAGATGTAATCCGCGATCACTTCTTTACCGGTACCGCTTTCCCCCAAGATCAAGACAGGGAGATCTGTATCACTGAACTTACCGGCCAATTCAATGACACGTTGAAAGCCCGAATTTTGTGAACTTAGGAAGAACTGATCCTTCAATCCAGCGGTATCCCGGCCGCGGCGGGAAAGACACTGGTTGACCACCACCAAAAGCTCGTCGAACTCAAAGGGCTTCACCAGGTAGTCAGCCGCCCCAGACTTGAATGCCCGTCGAGCCGTCTCCACCGAGGCGAAGGCGGTAATCATCACGACGGGAATTTCCGGGTCGACCTTCGAAAGGAACAGCAAACCGCTGATCTCCGGCATAACGATATCACAGATGACAAGGTCGATTTTTTGTCTGTTCAGGATAGCAAAGGCGTTCGCTGCCGAATCCGCAACCCGAACAGCGAAACCTCTCTCTGCAAGGAGCTTCTTCAAGGAAGAACGCATTCCCTCCTCGTCATCGACAACGAGAAGTTGAAATCGTCGCTCAGGATCTTTTTCCATAGTTGGTTTACTCAGGATACAAGATTAACTGTAGCAAATCCAATGCATCAAAGAATAACTATTTAGGCATGTTTCATCATCCGCTGGCCGGTCGTGACAAAAAGATCATCGAACAACATAAGGTTCCGAAGCCTGATGACCCGAGTCAGTTGGACGGCGTCACCGGAAGATGTAAAAGAATTAGAGATCGGGGTTATACCGTCGTTTTCAACCAGGGATTCGGTTTCGGGCTGCTGCACCCAGGAACACAACTGCTTGGTTATGAGGACTACTTCAGCAGGTTATCCTGGAACCGGAAGTCATCGATGCGTTGACCGAAAGGGTTCTGGAGGCGAAGATCCAATCCTGGGGAAGAATTCGCAATGGACATTGCATTTTGGGGCGGCGTCGTCGACACCCAGGCCACGTTGCCTATCGGAAGCGTCGAAGAAATAGAGACATTCCCGACACCGGATGCATTGCTCCCAAAAACTTGGCATTACGTGAAGAACCAAATTTCTCGTTATGGGCAGGATTATGCGATTTTCGGAGAGCTGGGAACTACGATCTTTGAGCTCTCCTGGAATCTGGTGGGACTGGAAAAGTTCATTGTAGATCTGTTGATGGAAAAACCCTACGTTCCGGTACTCCTGGATAAAATTCTGGGTTATAGTAGAGCCATCGGTAACCGAATGGTTGAACTGGGGTTTGATGTCATCTGGGCGGGGGATGATTTCGGGACCCAGCAAGGTACGATGATCTCTCCGGAATTGTGGCGCAAGCACTTAAAACCCCGCACACAACATTCAACCGGACACGCCGTCGGAAAACGTGCACGCCTTTCTTGATGCTGTGAAGAAATTCGGAACCTACCCTCTGAATCTCTGAAACTCGCGTCCGTCGAGGTCACATTTTCAGCTCAACCTGGTAGATCTGCTGTCACCACCTGCCCTTGATGCCGGAGATGCCGAACGCCTTCAGGCTCAGTCTTTGTATGAGCCGGGTAAAGTTGGATTCCCCTTTTTTTATCCGTTGAAAGTTTACCCCGATTAAACCCTGCTTACGAAAAATCACCTGAAGGGACATCGGGAACTCTTCGTTGTCGATTCGCAGGACCGCGTCGTCGATTGCTACATTGGATTCAAGTTCCGGAGCGATTCCGGGATCCTTCGAGCGAATCGCCGCCCCGATTTCGGATACGTTCACCAACTCGAAGGTATGGATCTTGTTCGTTGCTTCAATGGGAATGGTGAGAGCTCCATCGAAAACCTCGCCGGCGTAGAATCTTGGATAGACCCGCTTTCCTTCGGCCCGCAACTTCCTGTGGATGATATCGTAAACACGTTTTAGATGGAATTCAGGGAGAAAGGGCTTGATAATGATCCCTGAAACCCCCAGAACCAGGGCTTCGTTTGCCTGTTCCAGGGTGATGGTGCCCGCTAGGAGAATAATCGTGATCTTCTTTTGAGCGAGCCGCAAGCCCGAAGCTACGATCTTCCACATCCTGGCCAGCTCGTCGATGTCCATAATGACATAATTCGGATCGAGGACGTTGAGGTCTCTGATCAGCTCAATGACATCTTCTGATACGTTGACCTCGTATCCCAACAGAGAGTAGCTCTCTAAGAAACTCTGCCGAATTTCTGCCGATTTGGAGATGACAACCAGATTTTGGTCCACTAGGATTCCTATACTTACTCTCTCCGATTATCGACAGGTTCGACTGTCTCCGACCGGTCCACTCTGAGAATTGTAGTGAAGAATACGCTTTTTTACGAACGACCGATGGTGCATCTCAGGGAACCCTGTTTGGTCAGCTACTTCGGCATTTACTTGACACGTGGAGAGCGCCGGTTATGATGAGGCAGGGAGCCTCCGAAGGAACCCGGTATCACTTGAACCCGGAGGGTAACCAGAATGAAACACCTGATAGTTAAGAGCCTAGCCGTTCTCGGTCTCCTGGCCGTGCTTGCATCCTGCTATTCCCTGATCGAATCCGCCGTAGAGGGCGCGGTTGCGGCAGAGACGGAAGAAACGATCTCGGAATCGGCCGGCGATTCCGACCAGGAGTCGGAGGGAAGCGCCGAAACCGGGGATGTCGGAGATCACAATATCGTCGGTGCCTGGGTCAACCCCGAATATAACGACGAGGGGCGCTCAGCCCGAGTGGTGTACTCCTTCAACTCCGACGGCACCTACACCTACCTGGCCTTCGATCACGTCGACGGCAGCGGCGCCGTTTATGAGGGAACTGTCAAGTACCTGAAAACCTGGATCGACGAGGAAGGCCGCAGCTACGGACAGTGCATCGTAACCCTCAACAACGGGATGTCCTGGGAGACCCTCGACCGAATCGGTGCCGACGGGTCGACCCTGGAGGTGCAGTCCGGAGTACGCAAGATCAACCCGAAAGGAGCCCGCTACTCGATCTACTACAGACCGTGAAAGCGGCTTAGGAGGCCGAGAGCTACCAGGCTGAAACCGAGCGGTATTGCGTTATTGATAAGACGAGTACAAAATAGAAAGAGTTTCTACAACCACACCGCTTCACGGGAAATCATCTTTGTGAACTTGGATCCAGATGCTGATAAGGTTTTCCACTCATCGATTGTATAAACGAGAAGGTCAGCCGGCACGGGTAGATTTTCCTTATCAAACGGTATTGCTCGGCGTTCCCTGGGGGGTTCGGATTTCTTTACTATTACAATGATATCTAGATCACTTCCAAAGTATCCGATCCTCACAATATTTGAGTGTTTACGTTTGATCTCAAGTGCCCACTTCTGCAGTGCTTGCTGAACGCAGTTCTTATCCGGCCATTTGATCACGGACGAATTCAATGATCTCACCGGCATAACGGATAGCCTCCCCACTTTGGATAGACCCATAGTGATGATATGGAGCTCCCTCCGAATGTCCACTAGGATATCTGGTGGGAATATGGAAATTATCGATGACCTTTGCTTTTTCTATAAAATCCGTTTCGACGCTTGAGCCTGCTCAAGGTTTCTCTGTGCCTGGCTAAACCAATCATCCGCTCTGTTCGGCATAAAGTAACTATAGCAGAAAGCCTGGCGGTAGGTTGGAATCCGACCTTCAGGACAGCAGCAGGGCCAGGTCCTCCCGGGAAAGCTCGCCGATCAGCCGGTTGTCCTGGCTGATGATCGCTTCGGCCAGCTCCCGCTTGGACTTCTGCAGCTCCAGCACCTTCTCCTCCACGGTGTCCTTGGCGATCAGCCGATAGGCGAAAACCTTTTTATCCTGGCCGATGCGGTGGGTCCTGTCTATGGCCTGGGCTTCGGAGGCCGGGTTCCACCAGGGATCGAGCAGGAACACGTACTCCGCCGCGGTCAGGTTCAGCCCCAGGCCCCCCGCTTTCAAGCTGATCAGGAATAGCCGGCACTCCTTATCCTGCTGAAACCGCTTTACCCGCCGGGCCCGGTCCCGGGTCTTACCGTCCAGGTATTCGTATACAAACCCCAGCTGGTCCAGCCTGGAACGGAGGATCTGAAGCAGGCTGGTGAACTGGGAAAACACCAGGGCTTTTCGCTCCTCGGCCACGAGGTCCTCCAAGTGCTGGAGCAGCAGATCGAGCTTGGCACTGGAGCGGGACGAGTTTCTTTTGTCCAGGAGCCCGGGATGGCAGGCCGCCTGGCGCAGACGCAGCAGGGCTTCCAGAACCTGTATCTTTGCTTTTCCCAGACCATCGGATTCGATGCGTTGCTGCAGGGTGCTCTGATAGTAGCGTTTCAGCTCATCGTAGCGGCGCCGATCCCCGGATTCCAGTTGACAGAACAGGGTCTGCTCGACCTTGTCCGGCAGCTCCGGGGCTACCTGCTCCTTGGTTCGACGCAGGATGAAGGGTCTCAGGTAACGGGCCAACAGAGTTCGGGTGTTCTCGTCCAGGCTCTCTCGACTCTTGAGGTGCCTCTTGAAGAACGATACTCCTCCCAGCATGCCCGGATTGAGGAACTCGAACAGGCTCCATAGCTCCCCCAGGTGATTTTCGATCGGCGTGCCGCTCAGGGCCAGCCGCCGCCGGCCCTGCAGCAGTCGGGCCGCTTTGGCGGTCACACTGCCGGCGTTCTTGATGATCTGGACCTCGTCGAGGACGATATAGTCAAACAGATAACCTTTGAGCAGGGCGATGTCGTTTCTCATTGTACCGTAGGTGGTCAGAACTACATCGAATCGAGTGAAATTTTTCATGTCTTTCCCGCGCTTGGGTCCTGTGTGATCTAGAACCTGCAGCTCGGGGGTGAAACGGGTCGCCTCCTCCTTCCAGTTGAACACCAGGGATTTGGGTACCACCACGAGGGAGGAAGCACGCCGTTCTTTTGTCTTTTTCTTTCCGGCGGGTCGGCTCGGCAAACCGTTTCGCCGCTTTTCAAGCAGAGCAAGAACCTGTACGGTTTTGCCCAGCCCCATGTCGTCGGCCAGACAGCCTCCGAAGGCGAACTCATCGAGAAAATCGAACCACCCCAGCCCCTCCCGCTGGTAGCCCCGCAGCGAGCCGACGAAGCCCGACGGAGCAGCCAAGGGCTTGATGCCTCTGTAACTTTTAAGCTTGCTCCGCAGTTTTTCAAACAGCTGGTCACAGCTCGCCTGGGGTTGGGCCTGCAGAAACAGGTCGATCATCAAAGCCTGAGAGCTGCGAAAGCGCAGGTGATCCTCCTGTACTTCCCCGAGCTTGAGGAGAAATCCCTGCTGCTCCAGCCAGTCTTCGGGAAGCACCCCGAAGCTGCCGTCTCCCAGGCGGACTGTGTTGCCCCCCTTTCGAAGGGCTTTGAGAAGCTCCGGCAGGCTTAGCTCCGTATCCCCGAAGCGGACGGCGCCTCGAATCTCGAACCAGTCTATTCCTGAGACAACCTGAAAGTTGAAGCCCGCGGCTCTGCGCAGCAGCTTCCCCTCCGCCTCCACCTGCCAGCCGTCTTTCAACAGCTGATCCACCACACCGGGAAGCCGGCGGACGGCCAGCTTCAACACCTTGGAGCCGCTACGGTACTCATATACGTGGCGGAATCCCAGCGCCTGCAGCTGCTCCAGCGCCTTTTGCTCTTCCTGCCGGTTACGCAGGACCACAAGATTTTCCTCCTCGACGAAGGTTCCCGAGTTATCCGCCGGCCCGGTCACTACCTGATCCTGGTATTCGAAAGAAAGCTCGCCGATCAGACCGCCCCCGGTGTGAGAGTGGTGTTCCCGGTCCGCCTTGCTCACGGTGATCCTGGGCTGAGGCTTATCCTCGATAGTACGTATTTCCAGGGAGTCGTCGATCTCCAGAGGGCAGAGATCGGGAAAGGACAGCAGTTCCTCGATAAGCCGGGGAAGCTCCTCCCTGGCCACGGTCAGGTGTTTTCTGCTGCGAAGCACACTGATCCAGGCGAAGGAACCGGCAGTTGTGTAGCGGACCAGACGGCCTCCTGCGAACATCAAACCGCCCATCAACAGAAGGTCAGGTTCCGAGAGGGGCATCCCCTCACCTTCCCTTCTCAAGACCCCTTCCAGCCGGACTCCCCGGCCCGCTGGATTCTCTGTAAGTTTGAGCCGGAGCTCCCAGGGTGTCCCGTCGTCCCAGACAACCGGCGAAGGATCGAAGCCCGCACGAGGGCGGGTCTTGATGAAAAGCCTCCCGGTTTCAGACATCTTGGGCAGCAGCAGCCGGACCAGATCCACGTCCAACAGGTAGCTGGGACAGAGCAACTGGGTTTCCTGACCGAGAAGGCGGTAGCGGAATGAGTCTTCGTCGTATACATTCTGGTAGGATCCCCCCCTCAGCACGCCCAGGATCTCCCGGTCCCGCGGGTCGGGGAGCTGCCACAGATCGTCCAGCCGCACACCGCTGCCGGAAAAAGGCTTCACTTCCCCCGACTTGCCCTTGATCCGGAACTGCAGATGCACGATCGCCCGGCCGCCGGAAAGGGTCCGGGGAACATCGAAGATGTAGAGGATCTCCCGATCAGGGGGCCAGGATTCCCGGCGGGACGGTGACTCCGCCTTCCGGTACTCCCGGATCCGGTGGAGTCCGAGCTTCCACTCCGGGATGGGAGCGTGGGATTGAATTCCGTTGCCTCTGAGTCCGTGCCTCTGATCGGTGGCCGGGAGATCCATGGTACCAGCGGGCGGCACCTCCACCATCTCTGGGTGGCGCGCCGCTTCCCACCTGGAAAAAAAACCGCTTTTTTCCAGTTTGAGGAGCACGGCCCACAGATGTTTGCAGGGCTCTTCTCTGTCGAAGAAGTAGGGACAGGAGCAGGAGTAGGTGACCTCCATGCCTCCGAATCCGAGCTGCACGGTGTAGCGGCGGTTACCCTGGACGAAAGCCAACACACGGCCGGGATCTCCCGGATCGACCTCGGTCAGCCTCACCTTGCCTCTGTTATAGTAGTCCAGGCCACGCTGTCGGATCACCCTGCTGAAATCAGAGGAGAGACTCTGTAACATCGGATGACTCATGGCCTATGGCGAATATATCCGTCCGGGGAGGATTGGGCAAGCGGAACCTGTAGCCTCAAATCAGAAGCAGGTACACAGCGCCCACACCCGGGAGCACACCGATCAGGTGGTGCAGGGTGATCGTCTCCCCTATCAGCAACCCGTACCCGGTGATGATCAGGATGACCACCACGGTCATGATCGGGTAGATCTTGCTAATCGGAAACCGCCTGAGCAGGTAGAGATAGACAAAGAAGGAAATTCCGTAAAGGGAACAGCTCAACAGCAGGTACAGGATCCACTCTCTGCTCCAGTTGGTGAAGGTCGAGGTTTTCTTCAGGCCGATCTGCGCCAGGGCGGACAAAACGGCCCCGAGAGGAACCAGGAGATACTCAATCATGGCTGCACCTCTTCCAAGCCGCTTGATTCTGCATCGGCTTACCCTCCTATAGATGAACCAGCAGATGCACCCGCCGGTGATTGTAGGTCAGCGGATCCGTCAGGATTTCCGCCTTCAGATTCAGCTCGCCGATCAGACCTTCCAAAGTCGGTATGTGCAGGCAGAGCAGCCCCAGGGACGGAGACGGCGGCCACACTGCGAATCAGATCCGCCACATCCCTCACGGAGCGGAAATACTGCACCACGCGTGCTGACATCCTGCCTGAGAACAGGACGCCGAGAAAGCGTTCGGGTGAACCAATGCTCCGACGGCGGAGCCTGGCTCTACACCAAGGCACGAACAGATACAGCCAATAGGAGGCGGAGGAAGCTCTGCTTGAACCATCCCCGTTTGTCGACCAGCAGGAACAGATCCTGCTTTGGACCGAGGCAGCGGCCTTCGACCAAATTCAAATGGACCGACCAGGCCAGGTCGGGATTCTCTCGAAGCATGGCAACGGCGTACTGGAAAGCCTCCCCGTTGGCCACGATGCTGGTGCGCCGGACACAGCCCTCTCGGTGGGTTTCTATGATCCGGTCGGTGATGCCGCGGCAGATCCCCAGATCATCGGCATGGACGATCAACCGTATTGCTCATAAACAGGTACTCGATCACCGCCTTCAGACCGACGATGAAACCGGTCAGGGCCATGGCAAAACCCAGAAACGTAGCCAGGCGCAGGGGCATGATGCTGAAGGAAACCAGGCCGCAGAGAGCGAAGGAGAGCATCCGGCCGAGGGAGTACTTGGAGCGTCCGGCGTTTCTGGGAAGCGGTTTGAAGTGCAGGCCGGTTTGACGAAAGCCGGTCCAGGGAACGATGCCCCGATAGAAGGGGGAGCTCTCATTCATGGTTTTCAATACGTCGACCACGGATCTATCCAGAAGTCGAAAATCCGCCGTACCTTCCTGGACTCTCACCTCGGCGATCAAATTGATCAAACCGTAGAATAGACGGGCCGTCGTACGTTTGAAGAAGGGCACGGCGCGGTCGTCGTCACGGATCGTGTACACCACCTCGAACCCCTCCCGCCATTTTTCCAGCATCCCGGGGATCACCTCCGGAGGATGCTGAAGATCCCCGTCCATGGTGATCACGCAGTCCCCCGAAGCGCGGTCCAGACCCGCCTTCAGGGCATTCTGATGGCCGAAGTTGCGGGAAAGGGAGAGGTAGTGAAGATGAGGCTTGGACCTGCCGAGTGCTTTTATCCTCTCCAGGGTTCCGTCGCTGCTGCCGTCGTCCACAAAGAGGATCTCGTAGCTGAAGTCGTCCAGAACCTGCTCCAGCTTTTCCATTAGCAGGGAAATGTTCCTCTCCTCGTTGTAGGCGGGAATTACAACCAATACGGTCACTGCTTTTTGTTCCTTCGGGCTCATCGTGAACCTACCTTCCCGTGTTGAACACAGCCTGCTCCTTCACCCGTCCCAGATAGTCGAGAACAACGGCATTCATCCCCGGTTGGTTTGGGGAATGTTCCTGACCGGAGATTCGGATCGAAGCCCGGCCTTCCTGCTTGCTTCCCGATGAATAGAGGGCCAGCTGCAGAACAGTAGATACGGAACTAGGGACTGCCACGGGCCGATCGTTGTCGATGATTTCCAGGACAACCTTGTCATCCTGAAACACAGCCAGGTAAGAACCGCCTCGATGCAGAGTGTGGATGTTCGAGCCTCTCATCATCATGAATTTCTTGCAGAGATAGGAAAGGTTGCAGGCCGCATCGCCTCTTCCGCAGGATCACTGTAGTAGGGGATGATAGTGGGTTTGTCTGCGTAGGTTATGGAGCGGATGCTTGCGGCGACGGCCAGCAGGATCGTCTGGACAACGAGCAGGGTGGTGGCATCCTGGTGCAGAGCGTAGATCGGCGCCAGCAGGTAGTAGAGAGGCTGGAAATGGTTGCCCAGATGATTGAGGGTGACCCAGAGGGTGATCCGGGGATTTCCTGCATGAAGCAGTGTGTAGAAGGCCTGATGCTGCCAGCCCAGATCAAAGGCGTAGGAGTGAAAGGAGCGATGCCCGCCGAAGCTCCGGCGATCAACACCGTGAGCGCGGGCAGGAGCCTCAATGCGGCACCGCTACGCAGAGTAGCGCCTTAACTAATAGTATGGGTGTAGGAATGAGCTCGGCCATTCCAATACCCCTCACACAGATCCTCTAACTGTCAAACACAAATCACCTGATAATCCAGGTACTTTTCAAACGCTTCCCGCATCGGATCCAACACGTGTCCTGGGGTAACACTGACATGATGCCTGAATCCCTCATAACCGATGGTCTGTAGAGCATCCTGAAGACTGTCAATCCTGGCTACACCGGCACAGCCGAAAAACTCTTTCGGGATGGGATCTTCCGTGAACTGCCCCTGCCCCAAATAAAACTTCATCTGCCCGTCCTGGGTAAGCAGGCTGCCGAAAGTCATAGGCGTGGAGGCAATACGTCCCACGTTACACCCGTAGGCTCGGCCGGGACCAACAGCCTTTTTCAGGATCTCGTGATCCGTCACCTGTCCCTTTTCTGACATCATGCACTGAGGTACCGGACCGCAGTGAAAAAGAATACATTTGTCTTCTTGATTCTCATAGTTGTTGTTCCAATCCAGACAGGCAGCTGCATCCCCTGAGGCCCTGGACAGTGCAGTCATAGCAACGGCATTGCCGATATCCAGTTCGCAGGCAGCCGGGAGACCCCGGTCGTTCATGTCGCTCAAGCATACGCAGGGCGACACACCGAGCTGTTCCTGCATCTCAATCCAACAGCGGATAGCCACTGCATCGAGATGGTTCTCTTCAACGAGCTGGTCGATGGCCGCTCCCATCTTCACAAGAGTTTGAAATGATTCCTCCGGTACACCGTCCCAGCGGGTATAGCCCTTCAGCCGCTCTGCTTTGGCTTTTACGGTCTCATCATTATCGGACAACCTCCTGATACGGTCAAACAGATCAGACAGATCGAAAGTTTCCACGGTAATACCGTGCCGCTGAAGCGCCAACTCATCGATACGAACGGTTTTAAAGGCTGTTGTTCGGGCACCGATGGCTCCCACTACCAGGTTCTTCAAGCCCGAAACCACCCGGCACATCCGATTAAAGTAGTCCACCTGGGCTGCAAATACCGGATGATCCGGGTGCACTGTATGGGGCTTTAGAGCCGTAAAGTTGAGTCCATACTGGCAGAACACATCCATGATGGAGAACTTGCCGCAAAAGGCATCCCGACGTAATTCAGGAGACATTTTGTCCAACTCATCCGGATAGGCCTGGATCAATATGGGAACTCCGGCATCCTTGAGAGCAGCCACAGCCCCGGTTTCATCTCCGAAATTGGGCAGGCAGAGAATAACGCCGTCATATTTCCCTCTATGTTCCTGTAGGAAATTGGCAAACAACTGTCCCTCCTGAGGCGTCTCCACCGCACCGTACCGCGTCGCTTCCGCATCCAGCAGCAAGGTATCATGCCCGAGCTGCTTTAAAACCCGGCTCATGTCGTCACGGGCTCCGGCCTGCAGGGAAGCCGGAAAAAAACCACGGTTGCCAAAGAAAACTGCAAAAGTTGCTTTCTCGTTGTTCATATTTCAAATTCCTTGTGAAACAAAAGAAAAAAGGGGCTGTCCCGAAATCGGGATGGCCCCTTTTCAACATCGTGATACTCCGAAATCCTAGCGGATACCGGCTTCGATCAGCGGCACCAAAGCTTCGATGGTGTCCGGAGTGACAACACCGGCACCGGTGTTGATGTACAGTCCGGCAAACCCATACTTCTTGGTCAGTACGATCTGCATCACCGGCAGGAAGCCCTGCAGGTACAGCTGCTGGTCCAGGGTACAGGCTACGTAGCCGCTCTTCAACCCGTCGATGGTGGATGGGGTCAGGTCGATACCACCGGTGATCACCTCGCCCGGCTTCTTGCCGGCTTCGGTCAGTATCTTCTCGAATATGGAGGTGATGTTTCCGTGTTGCGTGCCGATCGCCTTGACGTCCGGGTTCTTGCTCAGATAGGCGGTAAGAATCGGGACAGCCAGAGAGAAGTCAGCGTTGACCTCCTGGGAGATCTCCAGATAATCGACTTCCAGGCCCGCCTCCTTCAGAGCATCGAACATCCCGCGGGTGCTCAGGCCCCGTTCGGCTTCCGCCATCAAGCCGTACACCAGCGCCCTGTCGCCCGCTTTCAGGCCGAGCTTGACCATGTTCTGGCCGGTGATGTATCCGCCCATGTACAGATCGACCCCGGCGTAACCGAACCCGTCCGCCACGTAGGTGTCGTAAAGGGCCGTCAGGGGAGCATTGCCGCTGGTTACGATAATGCCCTTGTCCCGGGCTTCCTTGACCAGGGGCGCGAAGGCGTCGGAGCCGGGATGGCCCATGATCTCGATGCCGTCCGGAGTGGCCGCCAGGGCTTCCTTGAACTGGGCGATCATCTTCTCAGGCTGCCACCCTGAATACTGCTCGATCAGCTTGACGCCGAATGCCTTGGCCGCATCCTTTGCTCCGTTTGTACGGGCGATGGTGGCCGGGCCTCCGGGAGGACCCCCGCACTGGAAGTAAATGGTCATTCCGTCGCCCAGTTTCTCCTCTTTGGGAGCTTCGGGCGCCGCGGCCACTTCAGCCTTTTTGCAGCCCATCATTCCCGCCATCAGGAACAGAACCGCCAGAAAGACCAGTCCGATTTTCAGATGTTTCTTCATCTCTTTCCTCCTTGTGATAAGGTTTTATTATAGTCAATCCTCTTACGAGGAGTCACCACCTTTTTGTTTTCTAAAGGCGAAGCTCAAGAATGAAACGGCGCTCAGACCCGTTCCCCGGCCCAGAGCACTGTGCAGCGCGACAGCCAGAATCAGCACCAGACCAACAACGAATCGGGTCCAAAAGCCGCCCAGACCCGTGGCCACAATACCGGCTTCCAGAGATCCGACGATAAAGGAACCGAAAAAGGTCCCAATGATCGTGCCTTCACCACCAAAAATCGAGGTGCCTCCGATGAATACGGCCGCCATGGTAATGAGCAGCATACCTGATCCCTGGGTGGTCCAGAATGTTGCCATCTCCAAGGTCAGGATAACCGCCGACAAGGCCGCCAACGTACCCATGATGGTAAAGAGGATGATTTTGGTGCCGGGTACGTTAACCCCCATGACCCGGGCGACTTCACTGTTGTCACCGATAAACAGCACATGCTCACCGAACTTGTGCCGGTTGAGAATGAACCAGAGAACGACAGCCACCAGTAGCGCCCAGAGCACTTGGGCCGGTAAAACACCGCCAATACGACCAACAAATAACCTGTGGATGAACTCATTCCGTATATCCCGAATATTCCAGGCCAGTCCGCCGGAAAGAATAACGGTCAGACCACCCCACAAAAATTGCCCGCCCAGAGTGGCAATAATCGAGGGGATTCCCACGATCGCTACCAGGACACCATTGACAAATCCCACTGCAGCTCCGCTGATCAGAGCCACAATAAAGGGCATCAGCGTTTGCCCGGTGTTTTTGTAGAGGGCGGCAAAAATGAATCCGGAGAAGGCAATGATCGAGGGAAAGGAGAGATCTATTTCACCGGCGGCCACGACCAGAGTCAATCCCAAACCCAGAATCAGCGGGATCGGTACGGTGGACATAAAGGACTGATAGATCCGGTATCTGAGGAAGGTTTCCGGTGCCGTAATCATGAAGACCACCACGATGACGATATATACCAGAATAATGGGTAGGGCTTCGATGCGGACCAAACCTCTGCTTTCACCTTTGATGTCGGTTTTGGCCATCTTCAGCTCACCGCCTTTTCCGTGGAGTACTTGAGCATAAACTCGTCCAGCTCGTGCAGGGAAATGTCACTTTTTTGAAAATTGGCCACAATTTCTCCCCGATCGATAATGACAAATCGATCGGCCACCTTGTACACATGGGGAATTGTATGGGAAATGTAGACACAGGCCCGTCCCGATTCCTTAATTTTCTGGGTAAAGTTGAGCACTTTCTGAACTTCTTTGAGGGACAGGGCTGCTGTGGGCTCATCGAGGATGATCAGATCGGCATCGAAATACATGGCCCGCCCAATGGCGATGCCCTGCCGTTCGCCGCCGGACAGCTTACTGACCTGTGAATCTACGGTAATGCCTGCACCTCGAAATCCGATCAAATCCAACATGATATGTTGGGCCAGTTCCTTCTCCTTAGGGATATTGATAAAACCGAGGGGGTGGGTGATTTGACGACCTATAAAGAAATTCCGCCAGAGAGGCTGTTTCTCTCCCAACGATCGTTCCTGGAACACCGTCTCGATACCGAAACGGTGGGCTTTTCGTACGTTGTAGTGCTGGTGGGAGACCTTTTTATCCCGGATATAGAGCTCTCCGCTGGTGGGCGGAAAGACGCCGGTCATGATCTTGACCATGGTGGATTTGCCGGCTCCGTTGTCACCGATAAGACCGATTACCTCGTTAGCCCCCACATCGAAATTGATCCCTTTCAAAGCCTCGACCTTGCCAAAGGATTTGCGTACGTCGATCATCCTGAAGACATGTTTATAGTTCTTGTTATCCGGCATGCGACACTCTCTTTATAATAAGTATCTTGTAATAGTTTAGTTCTTGTGGAACGAAGAGCGCAAATAGAAATCAAGAAAAATGGCATAAAAACCGCTGAAAATCATGCCTTCTTCCTTCCTTAGCCGGCGGGTGCTGATGAAAAACTCTTGACAGCACCCTAAATGTATATTAATGTACGTACATTAATATACATCATTATAGAAGGTAGCGGCATTTTGTCAAGTTTTTTTTAAAATTTCTCACCCGCGGAAAGTAGGCATGAATCATCGCGAACGTGTTCAAATCACTCTAAATCACGAAATACCGGACCGCTGTCCTATGCAGATCAGTTTTACACCCGAATTTGCTGAACGGCTGGAACGGGACCTGGATATCAAGGGTATCAAAGCCCACAACCCCCACGGAGGCGGCAATGTTTATGCTCTGGAACGCGGCATCGATGAAGATATGCTGCTCACTTCCGTCGGCTGGGCCAACTCCTACTATCAGGATAAAGAGGAATACACAGATGAGTGGGGCATCGGCTGGCGTTCTCAGGAGTACGAAACCCCCTTTGGGATCGGTCGTTATACGGAAATATCCCATCATCCTCTGGCAGAAGACAGTGCGATTGACAGCTACCGACCACCGGATCCACAACGTCCGGAACTGTACACAGAAGCTCAGGCAGTGCTCGATCTGTACAAAGAGGAGTATTGGATCGTTGGAGTCACGGTAACCACCATTTTCGAAACCGCCTGGGCACTCCGGGGTATGGACAGGATGATGATGGATTTTGTCCTGAACCCGGAGCTGACCAACCGTATCCTCGATATCCCTGACCACTACCACCGCACGGCCGCCAAGAAATTGACTGAAATGGGCGTGGACATGATCTGGATCGGCGATGATATGGGGGGGCAGCAGGCCATGGTCATCTCCCCGCAAATGTGGCGTACCTATTTCAAACCCCGAATGGTCCGCTTTATTTCCGAGCTCAAACAAATCAACCCCGAGCTTAAGGTCGCCTACCATTCAGACGGCAATATTATCCCCATCATCCCCGATCTGATAGAGATCGGCCTGGATATTCTCAATCCCATCCAACCGGCCTGTATGGATCCGGCGATGATTAAAAAACAGTTCGGGGAGCATCTGTGCTTCTGGGGGACCATCGATGAACAAAACACACTGCCTTTCGGCTCTCCGGAGGAGGTGCGTCAGGAGGTGGTTACACGGCTCAAAACAGTGGGCAGCAACGGCGGTTTGATTATCGGACCGACCCATCACGTACAGCTGGATACTCCGTTTGAGAATTTTTGGGCCATGGTCGATACCATCAGGAACACCAATTACTGCGATCTATAATGACCGATCCAATCGATAAAGATTCCAGAGTCCCCCTCTACAAACAGGTCAAAAATTACCTGCTGGATTATATCGAGAAACGCCCCGCTGGTACCGACCGCATCCCTCCGGAAGTAGAAATCAGCAAACAGTTTGGCATCAGCCGGGCTACGGTGCGGACCGCGGTGCTGGACCTGGTCAACGAGGGGTATTTGGAACGAATACCGGGAAAGGGCACTTACATTCAGCCCAAAACCAATCCATTGGTATTCACGAACTGGCTCACACTGGAGGAGTATTCAGCCGGCAGCATCAACGCTCTGATAGAGGAGTATCAGCAAGAAGTACCAGGTGTGGAAGTTGAGAATCTGGGCATTCCCTATCTGCAGACAGAGCATCAGCTGATGCGGATGGCCACCGGCGGCAAAGCCCCGGACATCGCCGCCTTGATCTATTTGTGGATCCCCATCTTTGCCCATCAAGGCGCTCTGCACCCTCTGGATGAAGTTTGCGGATCAGAAATCACCAACAACATCTTTCCCCAGACCCTTGATGCAGTCTCTTATCAGGGCCACGTATATGGATTCAATTGGATCAACGCCCCCAATATCCTTTACTACAATAAACGTATTCTGGCCGAATACACCGGGTCAGAAAACTGCAGCGTGGACTATTATGACGAACTGGTGGAACTGTTTGCCAAAATCCATGAGGGTTCCCATGGAGAGATCGTACCTTATGCACTCCCGGTGTTAGATGATGAACAGTTCTTTCTCTACACTCTTTACAACTACCTGCATTCCTTTCACGGGGGTGTAATCAATCCTCAAGGGGAGATGATTTTCAATTCCGAGGAAAACATCAAAGCCTTTAACTGGCTCAAATCGTTCATCAAAAAGGGTCATATCAATATCTCCAGGGGGCATATCGAGAATCGCAGGCTCTTCGCTCAAAACCGTATCGCCTTCTACATGGAGGGGCCCTGGCTGCGGCATATTGTGCCTACTCTGAACAGAGAATACCATCAGGATATCGACAACATCGGCTTCAGAACGTTACCCAAAACGCCGAATGACGTTTCATCTTCTGTTCTCTGGAATCATACCCTGTCGGTTTTTCGTCAATGCGCGAATAAGAGGCTGGCTGTGGAGCTGATCATGTA
>Ga0307379_10002739_pt1 | contig 25893 bp, 26 predicted proteins | sample UN2MG_FD_202237 | JGI IMG/M metagenome (GOLD analysis project Ga0307379, IMG submission 202237) | Soil microbial communities from Risofladan, Vaasa, Finland - UN-2 | ecosystem: Environmental > Terrestrial > Soil > Coastal area > Acid sulfate soil | place: Finland: Risofladan, Vaasa | collected...
AGGGCGTGAAGAAATCACGGACCGGCGATCTGCTCTGGATTTCACGCCCTTCGCCCTCCGCTCTACGCCCTCCTAGATCGTCTTCACCATCACCACCGCGTCCTCGTCATTGTCCGAATAATAGCGGCGCCGGACTCCCGCCTCGGCAAAGCCGAACGCGCGGTAGAACGCCCGGCCCGGGCCATTTCCCCGCCTCACCTCCAGCCATGCCGCCTCAACCCCCCGCCGCCGGAACTCCAGGAGCAGCGTGTCAATCAACTCCCGGCCCAGCCCCCGCCGTTGCAGCTCCGGAGCCACCGCGAGCTTCAAAATGTGTCCCTCGTCCCGCACCGCCCGGCCGCACGCATAGCCCGCCAGCACGCCCTCCATCTCCAGCGCCAGGAACAGCCCCGTCTCCGGGGAAAGCTCCGACGCGAACATGTCCGCGACCCACGGCGAGTTGAAGCTCTCCCGCTCGATCCGCAATATTTCCGGCAGGTCCTCTTGCCGCGCCCGCCGCACCGTCACATAAATTCGCGCCGCTTCCATCAATCGCCGGCCCCGTCAATCAGGCTATCATAGCCCATTGGGATCATCAATGTTTTAGACTTTTTCAACCGCGGAGACGCAGAGAACGCAGAGGATGCATTTTTATAAATAGAATTCTCTGCGTTCTCTGCGTCTCCGCGGTAAAAAAAGTCCACTGACCGCGCCCGCCCTCCCGCTGTTTGACTGCCTCACAACTGAAAGCTAAAATTACGGAAACAGTTTTCAAGGAGTTGATGAGTGGAACTGAAACTCAAAAAAGGGCCGCAGGACCTGGAGGCCCGGGTGTTGAAGCAGGGCCTGTGCTGCTCGTGCGGCGCGTGCATGGGCCTGTGCCCCTACTTCCTGGTGATGAAGGAACACGTGGTGTTGATGGAGCCGTGCGGTCTTTTGGAGGGCCGCTGCTACGACGTGTGCCCGCGCACCGTGGTGGACATGGAGGCGTTAAATATGGCCGTGCACGGCCGCGGCCGCGACGACTTCGCTCTCGGCACCAGCCAGGGCGTGTTCATGTCGCAGTCCGCGGATGCTGCCGTGCGCGAGCGCGGCCAGTACGGCGGGACCGTGACCGCGCTGCTCGCCCATGGCCTCGAATCCGGAATGCTCGACGGCGCCCTCATGGCGGGCAGCTCCGCGCGTTACGGCCTGCTGCCCGAGCCGGTGCTGGCCAAGACCGTGGATGAAGTGATCGCCGCCGCGGGGTCCAAGTACACGGCCTGCCCCACCCTCGGGATCCTCGACCGCTCGCTGCGCGAGTGCGGGAGGCTCGCCGTGGTGGGCCGGCCCTGCCAGGTCACCGCGCTCCGCAAGAGGATCGCCTGCGACCCGGAAATCGGACAACGGATCGCGCTGGTGGTCGGGCTGTTCTGTATGTGGAGCCTCGACTATCAAAAGCTCGCCGCCCACCTCGCGGACAAGCTCGAGCTCGGCCGCGCCCAAAAGATTGACATCCCCTATAACCGCTTTGTCGTGGTCACGGAGGACGGGCCGCAGGACCTGCCCTTCGAGCCCATCCGCGCCCTGCGCAAAGAGACCTGCGACCTCTGCTTTGACTTCACCTCCGAGTTCGCCGACCTCTCCGTCGGCAGCACCGAGTGGAAACCCGACTGGAACACCCTGATCGTCCGCACCGGGCAGGGACGACGCGCCGTGGACGCGGCCCGCGACGCGGGCCGGCTCAGCGTGCAGCCGCTGCCCCATGACCGCATCGAGCTCCTGCGCCAGGCCTCCCGGGGCAAGAAAAAGCGCGCGCTCGCCGCCATCGCCGACCCCGGATGCAAGGTCAGCGATTACCTCGTGCTCGCGGAGGCCGAGAGAAAAGAGCTGACTTAGCGTGGCCACCGGCATCGGCGCGGCGCGATTGCCGTGAAATACTTGAACCGGTTTCATAACCAGGACAACCATCTCGGGTTAGAAGATTATTAACAAGGATATTCAGGATTACCAGGATGGGTTCCGGTTTTTTTTGATCCTGAACATCCTGAATATCCTTGTTAAAAAATTCTTGTCGGAGTTATGAAACCGGCTCTAAGCAATCGGGACAAGGGGGGAATCATGGCGCGATCGAAGGCAATGCGATGGATTTTGGCGGTGGCGCTGGTGGTGGTCCTTCCGGGAATGGCCCGGGCCGCGCGGGGCTTTTACCTCGGCGCCGGAATGGGCGCCGCCGTCCCCGGCTTCGGCGGCGACGTCACCGACATCAGCCCGGATTCCGGGCTCAACGCCGAGCTGATCCACCTGGGCTACAACTTCACCGACCAGTGGGGGATCGGGCTGCAATGGGGCGCCGCGGCCGGGACCGCCGACGACTTCCTGGGCGACGACACCGTCTGGAGCCAGGGCTACTACACCCTCTCCGGCCGCTACTCCTTTGACCAGGGCCAGCAGTTCGTGCCCTATATCGAGGCCGGCTTCGGAGATTATGTGTTCATGATCACGGGCGACGGCGGCGACTTCGCCTCCGACCCCGAGCTGGGTTGCCGCATCGCCGTGGGCGGACAATTCTACCTGGGCCGGTTCTACCTCTCGCCCGAAATCTCCTATCACGTCGTGAGCTACGACCAGGGCGAGTTCGACCTCGCCAAGCCCCTCTTCCAGGGCTACCCCAAGAATTTCGATTCCGATTTCCACACCCGCGGCGACGTGCTCATCATCCAGCTCAAGGTCGGGTATCACTGGCGCCAGACCCGGTAGCCCAGGAAGCGGCCGGGCCCGGGTAAGGAAGGGCGGGGCTGCGGAACGGGTCCGCGCTCCGGTTTTGCTCCCGGCCGCGACAGGTCTTCTGCTCCCACTCGTACCTGGACTGCATCTGCTCGGGCGTGAGCCCTTCGGTCCAGCGGTGATACTTGTCCCGGTTGTCTCCCTCGTGCAGCGTCGCGCTGATGAACTGTTTCATCTCCTCGCACTTGCCCTTCTGGTCCGCCAGCCCCCGCACTTGACCGCACTTCCGCGGATATGTCATCACAAACTCCGCGGCCTGCCGGCGCGTGGACGCTTGCCTTGGCCCGGACCGGCAACGCACTCGCGGTTGATCCCGGAAAAGATGTCCGCCATCTCCGACACCCGGGTCTGGCCCAGGTATTCCCTGGCCTGGTTCGCCATCGTCTCCATGAGCCCGCCCAGAACGCACCTTTTCCCCCCGCAGACCGGGACCCCGAACGCGCAAGCCCCCGACTCGATCGGGCCCTCGATCAGCTCGTAGACCGTAAGCAGCGTGATCTCGTCCGCCGGACGATTGAGCCTAAACCCGCCCCGGGGTCCACGCGACCCCTTCACCAGACCGCCCTTGGCCAGCCGCTGCAACACCTTGTTGAGATGCGCCTCCGATGCCTCAAGCCGACGCGCCATCTCCCCCGTCGTCAGAATCCGCTCCCCCGCCGCCGCCAGCAGCACCACTGCATGCACCGCCAGCGCCGCTCCCTCCGAAATCTTCCAGATCCTGGCCATCCCTCGCCCTTCCCTTGCTTGATCCTTCCCTTTTAAGTCCCGGGACGCCATGCCGAATGCGCGGCAAGCAACAGCGCTCCCTTCAATCAGTCTCGCGGGGCCGTGGCGCGGAAATAATGACTTTCCGCGCTTTTTGCACATTTTTTATGATACATAATGAATAGTTGCGAAAATTGTGGTGTAGGCTTCGCTGTCTTCGTGATGAGAATTCAAGAGCTAATTCAAATATTCTGACTCCTAAATACCATATTACGGGGACTTTGTCAAGAAAAAAATCCCGTTCCGCGCAAAATATTTTTTTGGTTCTGTGCACTCGAGAGTGGATCATCCTCCGGTGGGGTTTAAGAATTTACACGGATGAAAACGGATGAAACGGATCAGGGAATGTCCGGAAATTTCTTTATCCGTGAGATCAGTTCCCATCCGTAGGCTTGGAAAAGATCGCTGATCTCGATGACTTGAAGGGGGACGTTTTAACTTGACGCCGACGGATGGGATACGGATCGCACGGATATCTTGATCCGATCCGTGAAATCCGTTCGAATCCGTTCCATCCGCGTAAAACTCTTGGCCGATCATGCTGCAGGTATCATCCACTTTCAGTGCTGTCCAAAATAAACGGACCGGAGAACCGCCAAGACGCCAATAAAGCCAAGGGCGATGTTTTTATTAAATTCTCAAGCCGGCCTCCCGGCAGTTTAATCTTTCTTGGCGTTCCCGTTAGCAGGTCCGCCAAGCAGGTTGGAGTCAAGGCGATGCGGCTTTTTCCGAGACTTGCCGCCGAGAAACATCCGGTTTTACTTGGCGAACCTTGGCGCTCTTGGCGTCTTGGCGGTTTTCTTACGGCCTATTTTGGACAAGAGTGATCCACTTTAAAATGCACAGAGCTATTTTTTAAAAAAGGTCCCCCGCCTTCGGTGGCCGCCGCACTCCATATCATCCCGCCTTGATCCTGGCCGCCAGGGTCCTGCCGATCTCTGCCACCTTGGCCAGGTCATCCGCGGACGGCGGGCCCTTGACCTCGTGCGCGCCCACGATCTCGATCTTGGTGGGCCCGAGAATCTCCGCGGCCTGCTTGATCGCGCCGCCGCCCCAGCCGTACGAGCTGAGCGCCACCGCGTACTTGGCCGGCGGGCGCAGCATCTTGACCAGGTTGGCGCCATAAATCCCCAGCGGGTGCATGCCCCCGAGCACGGTGGGCGCTCCGAGCACGATGGCCCGCGAGTCCACCAGGTCCTTCGCTATCGTCCCGATGTCCGCCGCCGCCAGGTTGTGGACGCGGACCTCGATGCCCTCCCCGATCAGCGCGTCGGCCATGGCCCGGATCATTTTTTCCGTCGAGCTCCACATGGTCACGTAAACCAGGATGGCCTTCTCCACCGTCTCGCCCGCGGTCCATTTCCGGTAGCACTCCAGGATGCGCCGAGGATTGCGGTGGATCGGGCCGTGGCTCGGAGCGATCACGTCAATCGGCAGGTCCTTGATCTTGTCCAGCGCCTTGGCCCCCATGCGGGCGTAGGGCATCATGATCTCGCCGAAGTAGGCCTTGGCCAGCGCCGTGAACTCCTCGACCTCGTCGTCATAGAGCGCCTCCGCCGTATGGAACCCCATGAAGTCGCACGGGCACAGGATCTTGTCCTCTTTGATGTACGTGAACATGGTCTCCGGCCAATGCAGGAAGGGCGCTTCGATGAACTGCAGGGTCTTGCCCCCGAGGTCAATAGTGTCACCGTCCTTGACCGCGCGCGTCCGGTCCGCGCTCACGTGGAAATAGAGCCGGGCCATGTCCACGCCCTTTGGCGTGGCCACCAGCACGGCCTGAGGCGCGGCCTCCATGATCGCCGGGATGGAACCGGCGTGGTCCGGCTCCGCGTGGTTCATCACCAGGTAATCGAGCTCCTTCTGCGCCGTTTCCCCGATGTTGCGCATGAGCTCGCCCGCGAAATCCGCGTTGACCGTGTCTATCAGCGCCGTCTTGGCCGACCCCTTCACTAGGTAAGAGTTGTAGCTGGTCCCCAGCGGGAGCGGGATCAGGGCATCGAATATCTTTTTGCTCCAGTCCCGGACCCCCACCAAATTCACGCCTTTCCTTATCTCCACCACCGCCATCTTCAGCCCTCCTTTCGTTGCAGAAAGTCTAATGAGCTTTTTAACGCTGTCAATTCCCGGGGGTAGCGCCGGCAGCCTGCCGGCATCTCCTGCCGCCGGGCCGGCGGCGCTACGATCCCTTGATCATGATGAGCAGCATCTTGAAGCGCTTCCCGGCCCGCAAAGCGTGCGGCACGTTCGCGGGCATGATCACGGTCTCGCCCGCCCTGGCCACGGCCTTCCTGCCGCCGACCGTGATCTCGGCCTCGCCGTCCAGCACCTCCACCACCGCGTCGAACGGCGCCGTGTGCTCGGACAAGCCCTGGCCCGCGGCGAACGCGAACACGGTGAGCGTGCCCGCCTTGTTCTTCAGGACCTCCCTGCTCACCACCGCGTCGGCCTGGTACTCGATCAGCTCGGAAAGACGCAGGGCCTTGCCGGTGGCAATCTTGACCGCATCGCTTTTTTTGAGCTCGCCCAGTTGCCGTGTCGGCTTCATCTCCATGCATCCTTATCTGTTGTTATCAGTGCCACCGGTTTGTAACCGGTGAAGGCGCGCGGGTCGAAAACCTGTGCTCCGGGCGCCATCATTTGGCCTCCGCCTTGCCCCGCCCCGTGAGCGGAGAGATCTCCCGGAGCCGCTTGATGATCGGCGGGACCTCGGCGATCGCCTTGTCCACGTCAGCCTCGCCGCTCCACCGTCCCAGCGTGAACACCAGCGACCCGTGCGACTGCCCGTGCTCCAGGCCCAGCGCCAGGAGCACGTGCGAGCTTTGCAGGGTCTTGCTGGTGCAGGCCGACCCGGTGGACCCGGTGATGCCCTTCATGTCCAGGAACAGGATGATGCTCTCGCCTTCCACCCATTCGAAGCGGAAGCTGGCGTGGTGCGGGAGCCTTTTAACGCGGTGGCCGGTGAGGTAAGCGTCGCCGATGCTCCCGAGCACGCCCTCGATCAGGCGGTCGCGCAGTCCGGTGAGCCGCCGCGATTCGTCAGCCATCTCCAGCGCCGCGAGCTCCGCGGCCTTGCCGAACCCGGCCACTCCCGCCAGGTTCTCCGTGCCCGAGCGCAGGCCCCGCTCCTGGCCCCCGCCCAGGATCACCGGCTGCATCTTCGCCCGCGGACCCACGTACAGCGCGCCCGCGCCCTGCGGACCGTACATGTCGTTCGACGAGACGGTGAGCAGGTCAACGTCCAGCTCGGCCACGTTGATCGGGACCTTGCCCGCGGCCACCGTGGCGTCGGCGTGGAACGGCACGCCCTTGGCCCGCGCGATCCGGGCGATCTCCTTGACCGGCTCAATGGTCCCGATCTCGCCGTTCGCGAACATCACCGAGATGAGCGCCGTGCTCGAATCCACCGCCGCCCGAAGCTTATCCAGGTCCACCACGCCCGCGCCGTCCACCGGAACGGTCACCAGCTCGAAGCCCTGCTTGGTGAGAGACTTGGCCGGGTTCAGCACCGACATGTGCTCGAGCGCGCTGATCACCACCTTGTTGCCCTTGGCCTTGTTGCGTAGCGCCGTCCCGATCACAGCCAGGTTGTTGGCCTCGGTGGCGCCGGAGGTGAAGATAACGTGCCTGGGCTCCGCGCCGATCAGGCCCGCCACCCGCGTCCGCGCCAGCTCCACCACCTCCCGCGCTTCCTCCCCCGCCCCGTACACCGACGACGGGTTCCCGATCGCCTCCCGCCAGTACTTCCCCATCTCCGCGATCACGCGCTCGTCCACCGGCGCGGCCGAAGCGTAATCCAGATTGATCCTGTCCATGGCTTTCACCTCCCCGGCCGAAGGGGCCGGAAGAAAACCGCCAAGACGCCAAGATCTCCAAGAAAATTTCTTGAGAAAAGAAAAAATATTTTTCTCTTTCCGATCTTGGCGGTCTTGGCGTCTTGGCGGTTTTCTTTTCTCATGGTATACCCCTCCCGCCTAAAAGCTGATCACCTGGTCCGCGTCCAGCGCGACGTCGTTCAACGTGGCCGCGCCCACGATCCTGGCCTCCGCGATGAAATCGCCGCGCGAAAGGCCCAGGAGCTGAGTGCTCTGGTCGCACACCATCAGCTCGACCCCCGCCTTGATCGCCTGGTCCATCACCTCTTTGAGCGAGGGGAACGACCCCAGCTTCACCTTCTCCGCCTCCCCTTTTTTCACCACGGTGACGCCCTTGATGAGGAAGTAAATGATCGCGTCAATGTCCATGGCCTTGGCGGCAGCGCCCAGGATGAAGGGCGCATACAGCCGCTCCGGATGGTCCGTCCCGCTCGTCTGCACGTAAACTATTTTCTTTTTCTCCATGGTGATTACTCCTCTGCCTGGTTTCATTCTGTTTGAGAGATAGTTTTTTCGCCGCAGATGAACGCGGATGAACGCAGATAAGACCGGAGAGAAAAAGATTTTCCGTCTTAATCTGAATTAATCTGCGTTCATCCGCGTTCATCTGCGTTCTCCCTTGACCCCGCTTGTACATTTGCAACCAACTCTCTTATTTCACCCCGCCGCGCCCTTCCGAATCAGGATGCGCAGCGTGCCCTGGTCCCAGTTCGCCTCCACCACCTCGTGGCCCGTGCGCTTGGCGAACCGTCTCAGATCCTCCTCCGCCGCCGGATCGTCCGCCAGGACCTCCAGGACCTCGCCCGGCTGGAGCCGGTCCAGCTCCCGGCGCGTCCGGAACAGAGGCTCCGGGCAGTACAGGCCCCCGCAATCAAGCGTTTGTGTCGGTGTCGGCATCTCGTCCACCTCCCCTCTCATTCCCCTCACGCCCCGCTTTCCATGAACAGGGCATAAGCCTTCTTCTTGCCCGCCCCGGTCTTGAAAATCTTTTCGATCTTGTTGCCGAGCTCTTCGCCGGCGAGGTCCGGGTACTCATCCGGGAGGTTGACCAGCCAGTCCGCGTCCCACAAGATCCGGAACTCCGGCGTGTCCATGCCGCGCACGCTGTGATGGTTGCCCACGATCTTTTTCACGTGCTCGATCGTGTCCCGGGGAAGCCCGATCTCCTTCATGATCCTTTCCGCGATGGCCGGGCCTTCCATCTCCTGGTACACCCCCGCCGACGACCCGTGCTTTTTTTCCGCCTCCCGGATCCCGATGTCGTGAAGAATCGCCGCCGCCAGCACCACCTTGGGCTCCGCCTTCTCTTCCTTCAAGATCTCCTCCGCCCGCGAAAGCACCGTGAGCGCGTGCGTGATCCGCTTCTGGTCAGACCCGAACGTCTTTTTCATGGCCGCGATCAGGCGGTCCGTGAGCGACGTCCGCTGCCCGTCCTCCTGGTCCACCGCTTTGGGGTCAAAGCCCAGGCACTCCTGGGCGTGCTCGCACCACTGCGCGCACCCCAGGCTCATCCGCGGGTTGGCCACCCTGGTCCCGCATCGCGGGCAGCGCCGGCTCCCCTCGTCCTTGAAAAACTCCAGCACCTTCCCGCACGACCCGCAGGTGACGTCAAAGATGTCCTCCGGCCGCCAGAACCGCGTGTCCTGTCCCGGGCAAATCGCGTTTCCCATCGCTTCACTCCTTTCTTCATCGCTCCCTTAGCGCCCGCCGCAGCTTGCGCACTCGGCCGCTCCGGTGGAGAGGTCCTCCTCCCGCCGCACCTCGCCCGCGATCCCGATCTGCACCGCCCGGAGCGGCACGTTCACCCCCGAGCGCTCGATCGCCTGCTGGGCCGCGTAAACAAAACCCCGGCAGCACGGCACCTCCATGTAGCCCACCGTCAGCGACCGCGGACGCGACGCCTTTAAAACCTCCGTGAGCTTCCCGATGTGCTCCTCCAGGTCGTCGAGCTTGGGGCAGCCGATCGCCACCGCCCGGCCCTTCAAGAGCTTGGCGTGCAGCGCCGGGTACGACACCCCCGCGCAGTCCGCCAGCAAGAGCAGGTCCGAGCCTTTCAAAAACGGAGCGCCCGGCCTGAGGAGCTTGATCTTGATCGGCCAGTGCCGAAGCTCCGACGCCGCCGGGCCCGCCTCCGCCCGGTCCCCATCCGCCGGCTTGCGCGTCATCTCCATCTCCCGGGCCGACGGGCACCCGAAGGAAGGCGCGGCCTGATGACGAGCGGGGGAGGCCGCCTCCGGCGGGCGACCCTTCTCCTGCTTCAGCTCCTTGAGCCTCTCCTCAACCGCCTGCTCGTCGAACTCCTCGGCCTCCCGCGCCGTGATCTTGAGCGCCCCGGTCGGGCACTCGCCGATGCACGCGCCCAGCCCGTCGCACAAGACCTCGCCCACCAGCCGGGTCTTCCCGTTCACCAACCGGAGCGCCCCCTCCGCGCAGGTCACGATGCACTGCCCGCACCCGTCGCAAAGCTCTTCGGCGATCTCGATTATGTTTCTGCTCCCGCGCATGACTCCTCTCCTTTTTCGGCTTTGAGGAAAACGTCACTCAAGTCCGAGAGCCTGGTCCGCTCCAGGTACGTCCGGACTTCCAGGTTCAACCTCCCGATCACGTCGCCCATCAGGCACTTGTCCCCGGCGCACACCGGCGATTCCAACAGGCACGGCGACGACGCCATCGGGCCCTCGATGGCCTCATAAACCTGGAGCAGCGTGATCTCGTCGGGCCGCCGGGCCAGCACGAACCCGCCCTTGGGCCCACGGTTCGAGCTCACCAACCCGGCCTTGGCCAGACGCTGCAACACCTTGGAAAGGTGCGCCTCCGAGGCGTGGATGGCCGCGGCAATGTCCTTGTTGGAAAACTTGTGCCCGCCGTTGTCCGCGAGATATACGATGGCATGGAGGGCGAGCGACGCCGCTTCCGATATTTTGAGTACATTATCCATTTCGCTCCCATATCTAGTATTCTGGTACTATAATACCTATTAAAGGGCGTCTTGTCAAGTGAAAAATAAATAAAGTTTTTTAGCCGTTATTTATCAATAAGTTAAGGACATGTTGCCCAAATCAAATTCGACAGCTTTTCCGTTTTCAGCGCTGCAAGCGCGAACTTCGTTAACCCAGGGAGGAAGCCCTGGGAAGGCAGTGCGCACTAACATCTTTAGCGCTGAAAGTGCGGACTAATGTGGGGCTGGGCCGCTCTAACAGAGCTTGGCGGCGATCCCCGACTTTCTTCTCCTTGAAAAAAAGTGTTCATAGCAAATGAAATGTCCGGTTTTCGCACAAACGCCAAAACCTTTTGCCCCTTTTAACAATTTGTGGGCCGCGGGTCCCTGCCGGCGGGCGCTGCATGCCGCAACCGACTGATAATCAGCGGCTTTTTTTCCGCTGCCGGGGGCACGAACATTGCTACCTCTACATATCATCAGTTCAAGCGGACAAAAGTCTGGCCGGAGCGTAACAAGGATGCAGAGGGAAAACAGTGATGAACCCTGAACCAGCGGCTCAGCAAGGTCTGGGCACCATTTTATTGGTGGATGACGAGCCCCACATCCTGACGGCCCTGAAGCGGATCCTGCGCCGTGACCCGTACCGGGTGCTGACCGCGGGCAACGCGCAAGAGGCCATGGGTCTTCTGGAGACGGAGCCGGTGAACGTGCTGGTGCTGGATTACTGGATGCCGGAGGTTGACGGGCTGATGATTGCGCGCGAGGCCAAGGATCGGTTTCCCGGGGCCATCCGCATCATGCTCACCGGCTGCATCGAGATGGAAGTTTTGCAGGACGCGGTGCGTCGGGGCGAGATTTACCGTTACCTGGTGAAGCCGTGGGACGAGGAGGAGCTGAGCCGGGCGATCATGAGTGCGCTCGAGCTGTCGCGCAGCATGAGCGAGACCGCGGGCAAGATCATGGCCGGCGGCGCACCCGGGCGGATGGAGAAGGCCCGGCGCGAGCTGGCGGGTCGCGTGTACCCCCGGGCCGGGACCGCGCCGGAATGGGCCGCGAACATGCTGGCGCTGGCCCACGCCGTTGACGCCCGCGACCCGGGCACCCTGGGCCATTCCTCCCGCGTGGCCGTAATGTCAATGTGGCTCGCCCCAACGGCCGGGCTCGACCCGCAAAATGCCGGCGACCTGGAGCTGGGGGCGCTGCTCCACGACGTGGGCAAGGTCTCGGTCCCCGACGCCATCCTCTTCAAGCCCGGCAGCCTGGCCCAGGAGGAATATTTCTCCATCCAGCAGCACCCGGCGCTAGGCGAAAAGATGCTCGCCGAGCACGGCGCGCCCGAGGCGGTGCAGAAGATCGCGCGCCACCATCACGAGAACTACGACGGCTCCGGCTATCCCGACGGGCTCTCCGGAGAGCGCATCCCGCTCACGGCCAGGATCGTCCGCCTCGCCGACAGCTTTGACGCCATGTTCCACCGGCGGCCCTACCGCAACGGTCTCGCGCTGGACCAGATCAGCCGCGAGATCAAAAAATTCTCCGGCCGCCAGTTCGACCCGGCCCTGGCCGACATGTTCCTGGCGGTGGTCGAGGATAAAAAGGAAGAAATTCTCGCGGCGCTGGGCCAGGCCCCATAAAATTATCGCCTCGCGCCCGCCCGGTGCGCAGTCATAAAAAGGGCCGGCCGGGAAATGACCGGCCGGCCCTTTCGCCGATATCAGGCCGCTGCATGCGGGAGAGCTATTTCACCCGCTCCCACAGGGTGGCGTTGCCGTTGCCGAAGCCGCCGCAGAGCATGGCCACTCCGCGCTTGGCCTCGGGCCGCTCGTACTTCATGATGCTGTTCAGGGTGATGACGATGCGGCAGCCGGACTCTCCGAGCGGATGGCCGAGCGCCAGGGCCCCGCCCCACAGGTTGGTCTTCTTGAACGGAGCGTTGTCCTCGATCTTGAGCTCGCGAAGCACGGCCAGGGCCTGGGTCCCGAAGGCCTCGTTCAGCTCCCACACGTCAATGTCGTTCACGGTGAGCCCGGCGCGCTTGAGGAGCTTCTGCGCGGCCGGCACCGGGGCCATTCCCATCATGGTGGGGTCGCAGCCGGCCATGGCGCCGGCGACGTACTTGAGGTGATACTTGCACCCGAGCTTGTCGGCCTTCTCGCGCGACATCAGGAGCGTGGCGCAGGCGCCGCAGGTGAGGGGCGAGCTGGTGGCGGCGGTCACGCTTCCGTCGGGCTTGAACGCGGGTTTCATCGCGGCCATCTGCTCGAGGCTGGGGTTGTCGCGGATCCACTGGTCCTTGTCCAACAGCATCTCGGCCCCGCTATCGTCAAGTCCCTTCACCGGCACGATCTCGTGCTTGAACTTGCCCGAGTCCCGGGCCTCCTTGGCCCGCAGGTGGCTGTGGTAAGCCATCAGCTCCGTGTCCGCCCGCTTGATCCCGTACTTGGCCCCGACCTTCTCCGCCGTCATCCCCATCGGGAACTCCATGGGACTGTAATAGTTGGCGATGCGGGGCGGGAAATCCATGCCCATCCCCATCGAGACCTTCTCCATGTCCTCCGCGCCCGCCGCGATGTAGATGTCGCCCTCGCCGGCCATGATCGCCCGCGCCGCGTGCTCGATCGCCGACATGCCCGACGGACACTGCTGGCCGATCCCGTTCGTGGCCACGCTCTCCGGCAAACCCGACGCCAGCCACCCCAGACGCGCGATGTCGTTCTGCATCCCCGTCTGGTTCGCCGTGCCCACGTAAACCGCCTCGATTTCCTCCGGCTTCACCTGAGCGTTCCGCTCGAACAGCGCCTTGTAAACGTAAGTGAGCAGCTCGTCCGGGCGGAGGTTACGCATCCAGCCCTTTTCCTTGTGCGCCCGACCATTCGGGGTCCGCACGCCGTCAACCAACACGCATTCCTTCAAATTCGCCATTTTTTTCCTCCCCTCGATTGGTAAAAAATTCAGCCTTCACGCGGCAATAGACACGACCGATTGGTCAGCATACCCGAGACTTTTCGTCATTGCAAGACAGGCCGGAAAACTTTACCAGCATCTGCTCCAAAATTCAACCGCTTTGGAGTGGGGTGGCTTGACACCGCTTTCGTTGGCGCCGGGGAGTCCTCTAAGCGATTAAGATCAGTTTCGCACAGAGGCACGGAGAAAACAGAGGAAATTTTTTCTCTAGCTCCGTGTTCTCCGTGCCTCTGTCCTGAAAAGGAATGGACCGGATTAACAGGATTTACAGGATGGAAGAAAAAACCGAGCATTGGTGTTAATCCGGTAAATCCCGTTAATCCTGTCCGATAATCTTCTTTCCATGAACTTAGGGTGCCGCCTCGCGGCATGAATGACTGTGCGAAAACAAGCGCCTGCCGAATAATCCAGTCATTTTCTCAGTGCTGTCCAAAATAAACGGACCGGAGAACCGCCAAGACGCCAAGAGCGCCAAGGATTATTTTTCAACACGATTTTAAGAGGGCTTGGGTGCGAATGTTTCTGGCTTGGCGCTCCCGTCGGCCGGTTCGCCAAGCCGGTTGGGGCCAACGCTCCGGAGCTGTTCTTTGCCGGGCCGCAAAGAAACATCATGATTTACTTGGCGGTCCTTGGCGCTCTTGGCGTCTTGGCGGTTTTCTTACGGCCTATTTTGGACAAGAGTGTCATTTTCTATTGAATGAGCTCATGCGGTTTTAATGATGGAGAGGCCAATGAAAGCGCCGTCGTGCCGGCGCACTCCAAGGCGCCTGGCCGCTAGGCGGGGCCGCCGACCGATTTGTAACCGCCCCCGTTCTCCTATATCTTATTCGGCCAATGAGCTGGTTTTATCTGAGTGAGACCGCGTTCAAGGCCGCGGTAATTTTTTATGTCCTGGCCATCGGGCTGTACCTGTTGTACCTGGCGAGGAAGAGCGCGGGTCCGGGCCGGGCCGCCACCGCCGCGGCCGTGGCCGCCGTGACGCTCCATACCCTGGGCCTCGCCTTCCGCTGGATCCAGGCCGGGATCGCCCACCCGCCCTTCACCAACCTCTATGAGTCGCTGCTCTTCTTCTCGTGGGGCATTGCCGTGTTTTACCTGGTCATCGAGTCCAAGTACAAGTTCAAGGCGGGCGGCGCGTTCATCCTGCCGGTGGCGCTCGGGGCCATGGGCGCGGCGGTGCTCAACCCGTCGAGCGGGAAGGAAATCCAGGACCTGATGCCCGCGCTCCAGTCGCACTGGCTCCACGCCCACGTCGCCATCGCCGCGCTGGCCTACGGCGCCTTCGTGGCGTCCTTCGGCGCGTCCCTCATGTTCATGGTCAAGGACGGGGTCCCCAGGAAATGGCTCGGCCTCGCGGCGAACCTCTTCATGGCCTTCATGACCCTGGTATCCGACCGCTTCAACATCCTGCTCCACGGATACTTCACCCTCAATACCGTGACCCCCGACGGCCAGGTCACCGCGGACCTCGCCACCCTCCGCGGCCCCGGAAAGCTCCTGCTCATCGCCGCCATCTACTTCGTCATCGCCGCCGGCCTGTATTTATTCCGCAAGGACGACGAGTTAAAAAGCGCGGCCATCCTGGGCATTCCCTACGCGCCCTTCGTGACGCTGTTGGGCACGCTCTCGGCCGCCGTGGGCCTCATCGTCCTCAGCCGCGCCACGCTCACCGACCCCGCGCTGGCGCTCTTCGGCAATCCCTTCAAGATCATCATCCTCTGCCTCGTCATCTTCGTGGGCGGGGCCACCGTGGCCCTGGACCTCACGCTCCCCCGCATCCGCGAGTTCCTGCCCGACGCCAACAAGCTCGACAACATGAACTACGTCATCATCACCATCGCCTTCCCCTTGATGACCATGGTCATCGTCACCGGCGCGGTCTGGGCCAAGCACGCCTTCGGCCAATACTGGCAGTGGGACCCCAAGGAGACCGCGTCGCTCATCACCTGGCTCATCTACACCATCTACCTCCACTCCCGGACCTCCCTCAACTGGCCGCCCCGCCGCGTCGCCGCCATCTCCATCCTCGGCTTCGCCTCCGTCGTCTTCACCTACCTCGGCGTCAACGTCATCGGACCCGGATACCACGCCTACGCCTCGTTCTAACATCATCCGCCACCATGCGGGAGCGACTTAACACGCAATCCTCGCCCGCATTCACCATGACCCGAACGACCCCGCATCGCGGGCTTGGCCTGAGCATAGGGCAATGTTATGATCCAGGACCATGAAGATTGCGCTGCCATTGTCCGGCGTCATTCACCCGGCCTGGCCAGTCCCCCGGACGGAGCCAGCGCCATGACCAGCGACCGGATGACCAGCGAAGAGCGGCTCGACACGGCCATGCGCTGCGGCGTGCCTGACCGGGTGCCGGTGGCCCCGCTCATCCATTACTTTGCCGCGGCCTGCGCCGGCATGACCTGCGCCGACCTGTGGTGGAGCCGGAAGAAATATCACCAGGCCATGCGCGCGTGTTATGACCTGGCCGGCCCCTGGGACGCCGCTTACCTGCTCGACGCCGCGAGCCCCGAGGCCTATACCTGGCTCGTGCCCATGAAGATGAAAGTCCCCGGCCGCGAGCTGCCCGCCGACAGCCCCGCCCAGTTCCTGGAAATGGAGATCATGAAGCGGAGCGACTACGAGTGGTTGGTCAAGCGCTATAAGGGCGGAGACCGGCTCGCCTTCCTGTCCCTGCTCACCAAGCTGGTGCGGCGCGCCAACCATCCGCGCCTCCAGGGCGCCCGCGGCATCCTCCGGCTCATCCGCGACGGCGCGCTCCAGGCCCATTACTACCGCCAGAACACGCGCATCTGGAGGAGGCTGGGCGTGGCCATGTACTATGGAGGCGGCCTGGAAGCGCCGTTTGACACCTTCTCCTGCACCCGGAGCTTCGAGCCGTTCATTGACGACTTGATGGAGGTCCCGGAGCTGGTGGCGGAGGCCGCCATGGCCGCGGTCCCGAGCTTTGTGCTCGCGGCCCGGGCCTCCCGCCGCGTGACCGGGGTCAAGCGCTTCATGGTGCTGTGCCACCGCTCCAGCAACGACTTCATCTCGCCCCGCATGTTCCGGGACCTGGCGCTGCCAAGCCTCACCAAAATCTGCGGGCGCCTGGCCCGCCACGGCATCCTGACCGCGCTGCACATGGACGGCAACTGGGACCGCAACCTGGAGCTTTTAAAAGAGCTGCCGCCCGCCTCCTGCACGGTCCAGCTCGACGGCGCCTCCGACATCTTCCGCGCCCGCAAGGTGCTCGGCAATCACGTCAGCATCCTGGGCGACGTGCCGCCCCTCATGCTCTATCAGGCCGAGCCGGCAACGGTCGAGGCCTATTGCAAGCGGCTGATCGAGGAAGTGGGAAGGGACGGCGCGTTCACCCTGGGCGCCGGGTGCGAGGTCCCATTTAACGCCAAGGTCGAGAACGTAAGGGCAATGGTCGGGGCGGTGAAAAAATACGGATATTATTAACAGCTCCTCATGCCGCGAGGCCGCGCCCTGAAAGAATGAAAAGATTTTTGACAGGATTAACAGGATTTACCGGATGAAAAAACAGGAGGCGGATTCTGAACATCCGGTAAATCCTGTTAATCCTGTCAAAAGTATTTTCTAAACATCCAACTAGAGCAGCCCCTTGCGGCGGGCGATAGTGCGGTAGAGTTTCTGGTATTCGATGTCCCACTCGGGCGTGCCTTCCTCCAGGTGCTTGATCTTGTCGCGGACCTCGCGGTCCACTTCCAGGGCGATGCCCAGGTGGGTGTCAAAGACCTTGGCGATCTTCTGGCGCAGCCCGTGGTCCTCGGTGTAGACCTCCTCCACCCGGTTGTTGTACATGAAGCTCTCGATGATCTGATTGGTGATCCAGATGATGGCCTTGTCTCCAGACTCGAACCCCTTCTCCTCCGCGATCATCCTTTTCAGCTTGCCGAACTCGGTGTAGCTGATCCCGCGCTTCTGGATCATCTCCCGGGCCTGGCTCGCGATCTCCTCCTCCATGCGCAGGTGCTCCTTGATGATGGCCTCCACGTCCAGGATCACCTCGGGGACCTCCTCGGGCGGGACCTCGATGTCCTCTTCCCGGACGAGGCTGTTGACAATGTCTTCCGCGATGGGCTTGATTTTTCCCCGGTAGATTCTCATGGCTAATGACGGATGGAACTTCTTGAAATTTTCCGTTCTCAACCTACCTGAAACCAGGGCGATTGTCAAACCCGGACGCCGCCGGAACGAGCCCGCGCGGCCGGAGGCGGACCCGTCCTGCTCCACGTCCGCCGGGGTGGAGGCAACCTCTTCCTGGTCGTGCCCAAATAACCTGACGACCCGGGTTCTGGCCTTTAATGGCATATTAACGGCGTGGCCCGGTTGTTGTCGCCGTTGCTTTAGCTCCGAGGCCCGGCCGCGAGCGGGGCCATTGCCCGCGCATGACAAATTCTGTATCATCATGGATCAGGGGATGGTAAACTGTTTCTACCCTGGAACTTGATCCATGACGACGCCGGTGAAACATCTACGTCTTAAGTATCCGAACGCGGATCAGTTCGCAAAGGACTATCCGCTGCTGCGGGAGGGGAGGCTGTTCCTTCCGGTGGCCAAGGTCGAGCACGTGGGCGCGGCGATCATCCTGGACCTGCAGGTGCCGGGACTGGAGGAGGTTTTCAGCATCTCCGGCAGGGTGGCCATGTCCATCAGCCCGGAGACGGCCAAGCAGGGAAACCGGCCGGCGGGGATGTGGATTGATTTCATGGAGAACTCCGCCAAGGCGCTCAACGACCTGGAAGCCGCGCTCCGGTCCAATGACGAGTACCGCCGGAAGCTGAATCTGTCCGAGCGGCCGGGCCAGGCCCCGGAAGTCAAACTCGAGCGCATCAAGCCCGAAGCGCCCGCTCCCGCGCCGGACCGCAAATCCGCGGCCGACGAAAAACCCGCGGCCGGCTCCGCACCGTCCAGCCAGCCGATCTTCTCGGAGAGCTTCCGGCCGCCGGCCCCGCCCCCGTCGCGGCGCGGGACCAGGGAAAAACTCGCGCCGGAGACCAAGACCCGGGCCAAGCCCATCCCTTCGGAACGGATCCGGCCGGCCGCGTCGCACCCATCCCAACCCTCGGCCACCGAGACCGGCAAGACGCCCTCGCCGCCGCTGGCCGGGAATGAAGCAGCGGGGGAAGAATTCATTTTGAATGAGGAAGCACCGGCCAAAGCGCCTCAAGCCGAAGCGCACGGAGCAGCGCCCTCGCCCAACCATCCGGAGAATGCCATCGCGCCGAGTCCGGCCGATGAGGGCCCCGAGCTCGAAGACGAGCTCGTGCAACCAGGGCCGAAAGAAGGGCCGTCAGTCGCGTTCGACGACGCGGCCGCGGACCAGAAGCCTGAGGAGGCAAAGGCCGCTCCCTTGGAGGAGACGGCCGCTGGCGCGCCGGAGAAATCAGGGCCGCCCACGCCGGAGGAGCCGGAGGCCGACGCCTCCGGGAGTTCGGCGGCGGCGAGGCCGGCGGCCAAAGTCGAGCAGGGCTCGCCGACGAAGACCGATCCCGACGCGGTGGAAGTCGGTTGGGTCCGAGAGGTGCTTGATCAGGGGGAAGTGCCGCAGGAAGAGGTGGAGCTGCCGCCGGAAAAGCCGGGCATCCAGGAGCGGTCGGACCTGACTCCCAAGGAGCGCGAGCGCCTCGAACCGGTCGGTCTCTTCATTATGGACCTGGTCAAAGCCATGGCCAAGTCCGCGTACTACGAACCGAACCACCCCTCCGCCATGGCGGCCCGCGAAGGCTTGTACGCCCAATTCAAGGAGGCCCTGAAAGATTCCCCGGAAATCATGATCACGCACATGATCACCAAGGAGAGGACTGACCTGTTGATTTCCGGCGTGCTCGAGGGCCAGATCAGCGTGCGCACCGTGGTCGGCGCCGGTATGGCCGAGACCTTCATCCCCAAGCTCAAGGAATATTTCGAGCGCAAGGGCCTGCTCAGCATCGCGCTGAAAAAGGACCTGGCCGAAGAAGCGTTCGGCGCCTTCATCACCATCATGAGCGATCCCCGGGCCGACCGGGGCCAGGCCGGGGAACAGGCGGGCGCGATTCTAACCAAGATGCTGGCGGAATGCGGCGTGTCCGAGGTGTCCGCGGTGTTTATTGACGACGTGATCGAGCTGGAGGACAAGGTGTCCTGGCGGGTGCAGATGGCCATCAACCGGCTGGCCAAGGACCTGCGCGTGATGCCGATGTTCAAGAACATGAACGAACGCGAGATGCGGCGGATGAAGGTCCGCATCGTGCAGGACATCATCCGGCCCCTGCGCGTTCCGGCGCTGCTCAAGGAGATTATTCTCAATTGTTACGTCATTGCCAAGCACTCCAAGGACCTGGACGAGGAAGACCTGGAGAGCAGCGTCATTGCTTCCTTTCCCTTCTCCATGCTCATGGCCACCTCCAAATTGATCTTCGCGGACCTCGATCATCTCCGCGAGAGACAGAAGGAGGACCCGGACAGCGCCGTCATCGCCCGCCGGCTGCGCGGCGCCATCCGGATCGTGCGCCTGATCGCCCTGCGCGTGATTGAAGAGAACGCTCCGGGGGCCCGCGAATTTCTGGAGGGGCTATATTTCAAGGAGATCCTGGCCTTCCACGAGCTGCCGCCCCAAGTCCAGTACCGGGTCAACACCGTGAAATTGACCAATGACGTCAAGGACAACCTCGAGGGCTATGTCCGGGAGGTGGAGCAGGCCGCCCGTGTCGAGGACGCGCGCACGCTCATCCAATGCTTCCAGCGCGTGGCCCCGATCATGATCGAGAAACACGACTGGGCGCCGCTCTTGGCCATCACCCGGTCCCTGCATCGGGCCGGGACCGACAATGCGGTGTTCCGGGACGGGCCCGGCGACCTGCGCAACCCGATCGGCCAGGTCTTCAGCGGCCTGATCGAGGACCTGGTCAAGGCCTTTGACAAAATCGAGGCCGGAGACCTGGCGGCCGCGGATGAAATCGCGGTGTTGCTGGGAGACCTCGGGGTCGAGTTGCTGGCCAAGGTGCTGTCCGTCAGCGAAGTGCGCTCGGCGCGAAAGAACGCGGTGGACACCCTGGTCAAGATCGGGGCGCCGGCGCTCGAGCGCGTGCGTAAAATCCTCGACGACCCGGTCCAGGCCTGGTTCCTGCAGCGCAACGCCCTGCTCATCATCAGCATGATCGGCGGCGGGGAGGACGACATCAAGCGGGCGCGGCGGTTCCTGCGCCATTCGAAGCCGCAGCTGCGGGAGGAGGCCTTGAACTCGCTGGTCCGCTTCGAGGGTAAGGCCGCGGAGTCGGCCCTGATTGCGGCCCTGGATGACTCCGACCGCCGCACCGTGCGCCGGGCCCTCGCCGGCTTGAGCCTGATCCAGCCGCTGTCGGAAGCCGCCATCAAGGGAATGCTGACGCGCATTACAAGCGAGCCGGGCAAGACCCGCGAGACCCCCAAGGACCATGAAGACAAGATCGCTCTCCTGATCCGCAGCATCGGCACCATGCCCGATCCCCCCCTGCTGGCCGAGATCGAGTCCACCTTGATCGAGGTGGGCGAGAAGCGCTGGAAAAAGAAAGGCGGGATTCTGAAGAAGCTGCGCCGGACCCTTGAGGAGGAGGACGCCCCCGTCGTGCTCCTGGCCGTGGTCGAGGCGCTCGGCAGGCTCGGCGGGCCCGGCTCGGCCAAATTGCTCGAAGCCGTGGCCAAAGACGACTCCCCGCTGGGCGCCAAAGCCAAGGAAGCCGCCAACCGCCTCCAACTCCGGAACCAGACCTGAAACGCCCATGAACCGTGATTTGCAACCTGACGAAACCCTGGACGACCTCCTGCACGGCGAGCTCAAGCTGATCCAGAACAAGGACGGCTACCGCTACTCCGTGGACGCGCTCCTGCTCTCATCCTTCGCGCTCCCCTTCGTGGGCGGCGCCGACGTGCTCGACATGGGCACGGGCGCCGGCGTGGTGGCGCTGATCCTGGCCCAGCGCGGCCGGCCGCGGAGCGTGGTCGGAGTGGAGCTCCAGAAGCCCCTGGCCGCGCTCGCCAAGAGAAACGCCGCCCTCAACCCCACCACGCCGCGGGTCGAGGTCATCCGCGGCGACGCCTGTCTGCTCCGCCTGGAATGCGGGCCCGGCTCGTTCGGCGTTATCGTGTCCAACCCGCCCTTCCACCGGAGCGACTCGGGAATGATCAGCCCCAACATGGAAAAGGCCTTTGCCCGCCACGAGCTCGCCATGAGCCTCAAGCGCTGGCTCCACGAGGCCAAAAAACTCCTGGCCCCCGCCGGCCATCTCATGATCGTCTTCCCCGCCGACCAGCAAGACCGCCTCGCCGCCGCCGCCGCCGCCGTGGGCCTTGGCCTCGCCCGCCGCCAGTACGCCCTCGACCGGCCCGGCGGTTCGAAGAAGCTCATCCTCGTGGACCTGGGCATGGACCCCGGCCCCACCGAGGACCTGCCCGACGTCCCCATCGAGACCGAACAGGGGAGGTTCAGCCTCGACGGCTATAGATAAAGGCCTGACCACACCGACCCGCTTCAATTTGACACCTTCATTCAATAGTGCTAAGGTTCTGAAAGCGTAATTCGAGAAATTTTGATGCGCTTCCTTTAACTTTATCCGGCGAGATAAGAAAGGAAGGAAAATAAGTGACCAGGACCGACATCGGGAACACATGCCTTCTTCGCAAGGAGAAGGCTTTTTTTTGTCCGGCGGACGGACGCATCAATCGAAGAGGTTTTCATCCCGTGGCGCTGACTTTTAACGGGGCGGGGAGACAAAGATGGTGAAGCGGCAAAGGGAGATACTGGACCACGCCGGCGTGGACCGCGCGCTGAAGCGGATCGCGCACGAGATCGTGGAGAAGAACCGGGGCGTCAAGGACCTGGCCCTGATCGGCATCCGCACCGGCGGGGAGGGGATCGCGCAGCGCCTGAAGGCGCTCCTGGAGGAGATCGAGGGCGGGACCGTGCCCTGCGGTTACATGGACATCACCATGTACCGCGACGACATCTTCCACACCCGGACGCACCCGGAGGTCCACGCCACCATGGTGGACTTCCCGATCGAGGGCAAGGTGGTGGTGCTGGTGGACGACGTGCTCTTCACCGGCCGCTCCGTCAGGGCCTCCATGGACGCCCTCATGGACATGGGCCGGCCCCGCCGCATCCAGCTCGCCGTGCTCATAGACCGCGGCCACCGCGAGCTGCCCATCCGGCCCGACTTCGTCGGACGCAACATCCCCACCGCCAGGGGCGACCTCGTGAACGTCACCGTGGGCCAGAAAAAGGGCGGCGACAAGGTGGTGCTGGTCGAGGGAGAGGACAAGGAGGAAGAATAAGAAAAAAGCAACAAGGATATTCAGGATAATCAGGATAAGAAAAAATGAATTAATTATCCTTAACATCCCGTGCATCCCTGTTGAAAAATTTTCTTTCTTCCCCCAAGCGGATATCAGAGAAGGTCCATCAGAAATAAGGAGGAACCATGGGACTCAAGATCACGAGCCTGCTCGACCTGTCCGGGGTGGGCCGCGACGACATCAACCTGATCCTGGACACGGCCCAGTCCTTGAAGCAGATCAATTTAAGGCCGATCAAGAAGGTGCCCACGCTCCGCGGCCGCACCCAGGTCAACCTCTTCTTCGAGCCGTCCACCCGCACCCGCATGAGCTTCGAGATCGCCGGCAAGCGGCTCTCCGCCGACACCGTCAACTTCACCAGCAGCTCCTCGTCCACCACCAAGGGCGAGACGCTGATGGACACCGTGAAAAACATCCAGGCCATGAAGCCGGACATCCTGGTGATCCGCCACCAGGCCTCCGGCGCCCCCCACATGATCGCCAAAATGGTGCCCACCCCCGTGATCAACGCCGGCGACGGCGCGCACGCCCACCCCTCCCAGGCGCTGCTCGACATGTTCACCGTCCGCGAGAAGCTCGGCCGCCTCGATAAGCTCAAGATCGTGATCGTGGGCGACATCCAAAACTCCCGCGTGGCCCGCTCCAACATCCAGGGCTTCACCATAATGGGCTCCACCGTCTGGGTGTGCGGACCGCCGACCCTCATCCCGCCCGGAATCGAGGAGATGGGCGCCAAGGTCTCCTATGACCTCGATCGCGTCATCGCCGACGCCGACGTGATCATGATGCTCCGCATCCAGCTCGAGCGCGGCTCCGGCACCCGCTTCCCCACCCTGCGCGAGTACTCCATCCGCTACGGCCTCAACCTGCGCCGCCTCGAACGCGCCCGGCCCGACGCCCTTATCATGCACCCGGGACCCATCAACCGCGGCGTCGAGATCAGCCCCGAGGTCGCCGACGGGCCGCGCTCCATCATCCTCGACCAGGTCGAGAACGGAGTGGCCGTGCGCATGGCCCTGCTTTATCTCTTGTGCGGAGGGACAGATGAAACTGCTAATTAAAGGCGGCCGCGTGATTGATCCATCCCAGGGCCTCGCCGAGCCCCGCGACGTGCTCGTGGAAAAGGGCCGGGTCGCGGACCTGCTCCCCCCCGGGAAAAAAGCCGGCGACGCCAAGGTCGTGGACGCCAGGGGATGCTGGGTCGTGCCCGGACTCATTGACATGCACGTGCACCTCCGCGAGCCGGGACAGGAGTACAAGGAAACCATCGCCACCGGCGCCGCCGCGGCCATCGCCGGCGGAATCACCGCCGTGGCCTGCATGGCCAACACCAATCCCGTGAACGACAACGCCTCCGTCACCGACTACATCCTGGAAAAGGCCGGGGAGGCCGGCAAGGCCCGGGTGTACCCGGTCGGCGCCGTCACCGCGCACCTGAAAGGCGAGGGACTGGCCGAGCTCGGCGAGCTCAAGGACCACGGATGCGTGGCCGCCTCCGACGACGGCCGGCCCGTGATGAACGCCGAGCTCTTCCGCCGCGCCCTCGAATATTGCCTCGCCCTCGACATCCCCGTCCTCGACCACGCCGAAAACCTCGACCTCTCCTCCGGCGGATGCATGAACGAGGGCATCATCAGCACCGAGCTCGGACTCACCGGCATCCCCGCCGCCGCCGAGGAGACCATGGTCGCGCGCGACGTCATCCTGGCCGAGCTCACCGGCGCCAGGCTCCACGTCCAGCACGTTTCCGCCGCCGGATCCGTCCGCATCATCCGCGAGGCCAAGGCCCGGGGGGTCAAGGTCACCGCCGAGACCTGCCCCCATTACTTCACGCTCACCCACGAGGCCGTGCGCGGCTACGACACCAGCTTCAAGATGAACCCGCCGCTCCGCTCCCGCGCCGACCTCCTCGCCGTGATCGAGGGCATCAAGGACGGCGCCATTGACGCCATCGCCTCCGACCACGCCCCCCACAGCCTGGTGGAAAAAGACCTCGAGTTCAGCGAGGCCCAAAATGGAATCGTGGGCCTCGAAACCCTGCTCCCCCTCTCGCTCCGCCTCGTCCATGACGGTATCATCACTCCATCGCGCTGGGTCGAGATGGTCTCCATGAACCCCGCCCGCATCCTGGCCGTGCCCGGCGGGAGCCTTAAAGTCGGCGCCGCCGCGGACATCAGCGTGATCGCGCCCGACGAGGAATGGACGGTGGACAAGACCAGGTTCCTTAGCAAGGGCCGCAACACGCCATTTAACGGCTGGAAGGTCAAAGGCAAGGCCCGGGCGGTGATCGTGGAGGGCAAGGTCGTAAAGGTTTGAGGCTTGGGGCTTGGGGCTTGAGGCTTGAGGCGAATGCCTTCCGAACTCAAGCCTCAAGCCCCACGCCTCAAGCCTCTCTTTGCTTGACAATCCAGCCCTCCGGGTTAAACTATAAAGCTCGATGGAAAAGGGCCTGAAAGACCGGCTCCGCGTGCTGGCGGCGCAGATTCCGGAGGAAGGCAAGGAGCTTAGCGAGGACCTGCCGCGGGAGTGGCTCACCAATATCCCGGAGTTCTCGAATGACGAGGACACGCATATGGAGGGGCCGATCCGCGTCCGCGGCCGGGTGATGAGGGAAGGCGAGAACCTGCGGCTCAAGGGCGAGGTCGCGGCGGACCTGGTGACGTTTTGCACCCGCTGCGGCGAGACCATCAATTACGTGCTCTCCGGCAAGGTGGATGTCATCCTGATCAAGGGGCAGGAGCCGGCGCGGGGGGACGAGCACGAGCTCACGCCGGACGAGGCCGCCGCCACGTATTACGACGGGGTGGAGGCCGACCTGGCGCCCTTTTTCCGGGAGGAAATAGCCATCCAGGTCCCCTTGCAGCCCCTGTGCCGGCCCGATTGCGCGGGGCTGTGCTCCGTCTGCGGAACCAACCTGAACAACGGAAAGTGCGGCTGCGGGCAAAAGGAGGCCGACCCCCGGCTCGCCGGCCTGCGCAATCTGAAATTGAATAGCTAAGCCCCGGTCCGTGATCCTGTTGCTTCACGGGCAGGGATTTTTTTGGCCTGGACAAGACGGCCGCAATATTTTTTAAGCGCAAAGACGCAAAGATCGCAAAGAAAAGAGCGCCATTTAATTCATTTTGTCTCAGTGCTGTCCAAAATAAACGGACCGGAGAACCGCCAAGACGCCAAGAGCGCCAAGGATTATTTTTAAACACGATTTTAAGAGAGCTTGGGTGCGAATGTTTCTGGCTTGGCGCTCCCGTCGGCCGGTTCGCCAAG
>Ga0307379_10002740_pt1 | contig 25882 bp, 21 predicted proteins | sample UN2MG_FD_202237 | JGI IMG/M metagenome (GOLD analysis project Ga0307379, IMG submission 202237) | Soil microbial communities from Risofladan, Vaasa, Finland - UN-2 | ecosystem: Environmental > Terrestrial > Soil > Coastal area > Acid sulfate soil | place: Finland: Risofladan, Vaasa | collected...
GAGATGAACGGCGAGAGCTATCGGCTCAACCAAAGCCACGGGCGTCAGGCTTCGGCCGCCGACTGATCCAACCACCTTGCTTCCGCTTGCCCCCGTGGGCCCACAGGCCCCTCCCACGCGCGCCGACGCGTCAGCCTCATGGATGGGCACGCCGCGGCGCGCGCGGGGCCCTCCCGTGGACTACGGGGACAAGCCCCAACCACAAGGTGGTCCATTTTTACGCCGCCACGCCGGTCCCTTTTTGCTCCGCCGTTGACACGACGGTCATTGCGATTGATTTGAAGGTCATTTTTCGGTTCCTGTCTCACTTGGGTTTCGATGTTGGCCCAGAGATACAGGAAGCTCGTCATTGTCGCAGTGACCCCGGTCACCGGGGCAAATAAAAGGGCAGGAGAACCGAGCGCTCCACACAGTGCACAGGATTTCCGGCAAGAAGACGACGTGCGAATGTCAGCTTTTGGCTAGAAGCGGACATCCAAGCCTAGTCGCATCTTGGTCCCTTGTGACTCGAGTCACTGACGCACCCGGTATCCTGCTTCATAGTCCGTTCGATCCCCGAGGTTGGGCGTTTGCAGTCCCAATCGCGACACGATCACATGAGAAATGGACAACAAGACCATGAAGATGAAACTGGGCCCAGCCACTGAATCGATTGCGAGGTCGACATGAATGGCCGTGAAAAAGTCTTGGCCGGCTCTCCCGCCACTGGGCGAGAGACCGCAATGCGTTTCGCCGCATTTGCATTCCTTGGCATGGCCACGGGCGCGCCCGCATCGGTCGCCGCTTCTAGCTTGAACTTTTTGCCGGGCGCAACGACCATCGACCAGTTCCTCGGCACATCATTTGTCGCAATAGGGCCCGCGATTTTAGCCCGTCTTCTCTGCGCACCAATTCTGGACGCCCATAGTGCACCGCGATTAGGGCAATTTGATCGTCGTCGCGGATGGATCACCGGCTTGCTCCCGACTTTGGCAGTATTAGCAATCGCCGTCGGATTACTCATGCCTTCGCCAGGGGTGTCCCCTTCGCCGGTCTATCTGGGCGTGCTGGTCGCTGCAATGATAGTGGCGGGCTGCCTTTTTGCCGTGGTCGACGGTTTGCGGTCTGCGCAACCGGCGAGCCGGACCCAGGGTATCTTGGCAGTGGGCCAGTATGCCGGAACCATAGTGCCGGTCATAGCCCTGTTGGTTGTCACCAAAGGCGGCGGAGATCTCAACGTCGCCGGACGTGGACTCACGATCCCAACCCTTTGGCTTGCAACAGGTTTTCTTGCCGCCGGTTGGATCGGTCTGTGGCTCTTGCCGGGCAAGGATACAGATAACAGTCGCCCTCTGAACTTGCCTCGCGTGCAGCGGCTGTCTGGAAGTGGGATTAACCTTTCGACCGGCGGTCTGCGGCTGACGGCATGGCTCTACGGCGTGTTCATCTGCCCCGTAATCGATTTTTTTGAGCGCTATGGACCAATCGCTTTGTTGGCCCTTCTCGTGCTGCTACTCGGCAATGGTGCGAACCAATGGGCCGGGATGCGGACCATATATTCTTTGTATCCTAACATGGCCCTGGCCAACGAATTGATATCGTTTAATACTGCAGCCGCGGTCTTAAACGCAGTTGGCTTGCTTTCCGGTGGCGCCTTGGCGTTTTGGCTTTCGCCAATCCGAGGTTTTGTTGCTGCGCTTCTGCTCATCCTGTTAGCCATTCTGGCCAACACCATCGCCGCGCTGACAGCACCGGCATTGGCTCCGCCTGTCGTCGCCTATTTGGTTCTTAGTTTCGCTCGCGGCGCGTTCTTCATTGCCTTAGTCGCCCTAATCGGGCGGTTGGTGACGCCACGTTTTGCTGCCTTTCAGTTTAGCCTGCTCATGATCGTCGCGCTGCCGGGCGGGATTAATCGATACTTCGCAACGCTGGCGCAGTGGGCCTTTGGCATAGTCGGCACTCACATACTTTTTTTGGTCATCACTTTGATCGCAATAATGCTCGCTTTTGCCCTTGCCCGCAGGCTTGAACCGGACCTCAAGCCGCTGGATTGACAGTTGCGCGGGAATCATGCGTTTCCAGCATCTGGATCCGAAATGGCCGTCGGCCAAAACCGCCGGCATCGAATTCCGCCGCATTGCAGTTGACGTTTGTATGTCCGCTTCTGGCTGAGGCTGTTGAAAAACTCCCCGCCATAAGCCTTCAGCGCAATAATCGAATCGGGAGGCGGGTTGGTGCGAATCATTCGTGCGCCGGGCGCTCACAATGAGAATCGATCTTGCGTCTCGGGCGCCTCAAAATAGCTTTTTAACAGCCTCAGCCAGAAGCAGACATTGTCGGTCTGGCAAAAGCAGCCACAATCCGCCACCCAGCTATCAATATCTCTCACTTAAACACTTGTACTCGGTTAGGGGCGCAGGTCAGATCGGCGCTTGCGCATTTACGCCGAACTCTCTGTGACATGGGGTGCCTCCTTGTTGGCGCCGGCTGCCACCTGCGTTTGCTTGTGGATCCACAGCGCGGATGCCGCCCTATCAAACTATCTAGCAGCATTAGGATGTCACCCGTTGCGTTGCGGGCATCGTTTGGGCAAGATCGACGTTACAACGAAAGTTATATTGGGGAAATCGGATGAAAAAATCATTGGAACTCGGGTATAAGGTCACGCGACGCAGGTTCGTGAAAGGCAGCTTGGCGAGTGTCGCGGTGGCCACAACGGTGGCGGCACCTTACATTCGTTCGGCAAACGCTGCCGCCATCAAGTTCCGTATCGGCCACGCCGAGGCGATCGGCTCACCGCTCACCCAGGCCTTCGACCAATGGGCCAAAACCATTAAGGCGAAGAGCGGCGGCCGGATCGAGCCCCAGCACTTCCCGGCAGGACAGCTCGGCAGCTACACCCAGCTCATCGAAGGCAGCCGCATCGGCACAATTCATGCCACCGCCGGCGGCCCCGATACCGAGGAGGCGGTGGCGCCCGAGATCGCGCCCTTCGGCGGTGCCCCCGGCTTCATCTATGCCAACGAAGCCCACGTCGACAAAGTGCTCCAGGGCCCGCTCGGCGACCAGATTTCGAAGATTGCCCGGCAGAAGACCGGGGTCGAGTTCGTCGCCTACGGCGAGGCCGGCTTCCGACACCTGCTTTCCAAGCGCCCGGTGACCTCGCTTGGTGAGTTGAAGGGTCTCAAGATGCGGGTGCCTGAGATCAAAATATGGATCGATTTCTGGCGGAAGCTCGGCGCCAATCCAACGCCGCTCCCTTACGCCCAGCAGTACAACTCGCTCTCCACCGGCGTGATCGCGGGGCTCGAGGCTGATTTCTTCTCGATCCGCGGCTACAAATGGCACGAGCAAGCCAAGCATCTGACACTCGCCTATCACTGGTTCCTGCCCAAGGCGATCCGCGTCAATGCGAAATGGCTCGATGCCCTGCCGGCCGACCTCCAGGAGCTCGTGCGGTCGTCGGCGAAGCTGGCGTTTGCCGAGCAGCGCAAGCAGAACCGCGCCAACGCCGAGTCGGCACTTGGTGACCTGAAAAAGGTCGGCGTCACCGTTCATACCCTGAGCGATGCGGAAAAGAAGCGATGGGTCGGGGCGACCGATCCGCTGTTCGCGGAGTTCGGCAAGAAGAGCGCCGCCACGGCGGCCATGATCGCCAAGATCCGCGCCCTGCGCTGATCGCGTTCCAACTCTCAACTCCCGGCTGACAATGTCTGCGCCAGCAGCGTTCGTCGGCCGGGAAGTGATCCGATCGCTCGAATGACCGACGCTGACAATCAACGCGACGGTGCCGCGTCGGAAGACGCGGTGGGCGCGGCGCGGCTTCAGGCGGTCCCGCGCTACGCCGCACTTCGTGCCAGCGCGCGGAGCTTGGATGCGCTGCTTGAGATTGGCTGCATCGTGCTTTTGGCCGGCACCACCGTGGTCGCCGTAACGCAAGTCTACTTCCGCTATGTCGAGAACGCCTCGCTGAGCTGGCCCGAGGAGGTCGCGCGCTGGGCCTTCGTGTGGCTGGTCTTCGTCGGCATGGCGATCGGCGTTCACCGCAAGTCGCATATCGCGATCGACATCGTCTCGCGCCGCCTGCCGGAGCGCTGGCGGCCATTCCACGATTTCCTCATCAAGATGGTGACCGCCGCCACGGCGATCATGTTGGTGGTCCATGGCAGCGATCTGGTGAGCCGGTCGACCTACGTGTCGCCCGCGATGGAATGGCCGTTCCTCTATCTTTACGCGGCGGTCCCGGTTGGCGGCGCGCTGACGCTTTTCTATCTCGGGCGACAGCGGATCGAGGGCTCTTCCCTGCCGTTGGGCGGCATTGCGGCGGTCCTCGCCGGCCTCGCACTCTACCTGGCCTACCGGCATTTCGGAGCCGAGTTCATCGGCACAGACAATACGGCGTTGGTGCTGGTCGTCTTCGCGCTTGTTTTGATCCTCGCGGGTGTGCCGGTCGCCTTCAGCCTGGCATTCGGGGCGTTCGCGGCATTCGCGCCGACCGGCGATCTGCTGCTGCTGACGATTTCACAGAACATGACCGCGGCGCTCGATTCCTTCATCCTGCTGTCGATTCCGTTCTTCATCCTGGCCGCGGCAATGATGAATGTAGGCGGCATCACCGAGCGACTGATCGAGTTTGCAACCCGGTTGGTCGGCCATCTGCGCGGCGGGCTCGGCCACGTCAACGTGCTGACAAACACGATGTTGGCCGGCGTCTCGGGGTCGTCGATGGCGGATGCCGCAGCGATCGCGAAATCACTGGTCCCGGAGATGGAAAAGCACGGCTATTCGCGCGCCTTCAGCTGCGCGCTGACCGCCTCGGGGGGCGTGCTCGCCAACCTGATTCCGCCGAGTCTTGGGCTCATCGTTTACGGGGCGCTCGCGCAGACCTCCGTCGGGGCGCTCTTCGTCGCCTCGATCGTGCCCGGGATCCTGCTCGCGCTGGCGTTGGCCGCGACCGTTCATGTCGTCGCGGTCAAGCGCGGGTTCGGCGCCGATACCGAGCGTTCGACCGGGCGACAGCGCATAACCTCGGCGGTGGTTGCGGTGCCGGCGCTTTTGCTGCCGGCGCTGATCGTCGGCGGCGTGCGCTTTGGCGTCTTCACCGCCTCTGAGGCAGGCGCGATCGCGGTGTTCTACGCGCTCATCTGCGGGCTTCTGATCTATCGGCGGATGACCGGGCGCAACCTGGTCGCGGCATTCCGCGAGGCGTTCTCCGATACGGTCGCGGTAATGGTCATCATCGCGGCGGCCAAGCCGTTCGCGTGGGTGCTCGCAACCGAACGCATCCCCCAGACGATCGCAGCGAGCCTGGCCGATGCCGCGTCCGACCCGTTCATTCTCCTACTGCTGCTCAACGTCTTCCTGCTGCTGACTGGCCTGATCATGGAGATGATCGCAGCGATGGTAATCCTGGTGCCGATCTTCATCCCGATCATCACCGCCGCCGGCATCAGTCCGGTCCATTTCGGCGTGATTATCGTGATGAACTTGGTGATCGGCTCGCTGACCCCGCCGCTCGGGATGCTCGCCTTCGCTACCGCGCGCGTCGGCGGCGCCAACATCACGGACGTGTTTCGGGCGCTGATGCCGTTCCTGATCGTGCTCATTTTCGTGTTAATGGTGGTAACCTTCGTGCCAGCCCTTAGCCTTGGACTAACCCGTTTGATCGGGCCATAGGTGGGCGCCGGATCTGTCGCAAGGACCGAAGGTCGAAAGGGCCAATGACCAGCAGCGACTTCCAGCTCGACCGCGAAGCGATCGATTTGCCGACCGGTGCCTGGGCGCGAACCAGGCGGCGCATCCTTCGCTGGCGTGGCCGCGAGGTCTTCGGTCTCAGCCAAGGCCAGTTCCGCGCTTACCTCTATCCGGTATTCACGCCCGGCGGCTTCGCGGTGACTTCCGAAAGTCCGGCCGACCACCCCCACCATCATTCGATCTGGATCGGCAGCGATCACGTTCACTGTCTTGTGCCCGCGGCCGAGGGCAAACACGAGGAGTATACTTACAACCTCTATGTCAACGAGACCTTCCAGGGCCGCGCCCCCGGCGCAATCATGGAGACGGCGACAAACGGCGAACCGGTCGGCGCTGATCGGTTCCGCGTGACCCAGTCGCTCGAGTGGCGTGGGCCGTCCGAATGGGCCGCTTGGGATGGCCGCGTGCTCGCGCGCGAGGAGCGCATGCTCGATGTTGCCGCGGCGGCGTCACACTACGTCATTGACGTCCGTTCGCGCGTGTCGCCGACCGAGTGGGATCTAGTGCTCGGCCCCACGCGCCATGCTTACCTCAACGTGCGGGTTGCCGAGTCGATCAAGGTCGAGGCGGGTGGCGCGATGCTTGATTCGCGCGGCAACGGCGATGCCCATATCATCACCGGCTCGGACGCCGAATGGGTCGGCTATAGTGGGCCGGTTGGCGGCGGCAACAATGCGGGCGTCGCGGTGATGCCCCACCCTGATTGTGGCAAGCCCTGGTGGTTCGTTACCGACTGGGGCGTGATCACAGTCGGCCACTACCGCGACCGGCAAATGCGCCTGCCGATCGGCGAGACCGCCGAGTTTCGGTTCCGCGTGGTCGTTCATGACGGCGACGCGGCCGCGGCGGGCATCGACGAACTCTATCGGAACTATATTGAGGGATCCCAGTCATGACGGCGACCCCGGCGATCGCGGAATTCATCGGCGGCGTCGGGCTCACGCATTTGCGGGTCTACGATCAGCGGCCCGCGCCCGACGGCAAGATGTCCGGTTGCGCCCATATCCACGGCCTTACGGACGAAGGCTACTACACGATCGGCGGCGCGGGCGCGCTTGAGCTACACGACCCCGAGCACGGCTTTCGCACCGTGCCTCTGGTCGCCGGCAACTACGTCCAGTTCACGCCGGGAACCCTGCACCGGACGATCAGCACCGACGCGCTCGAGGTATTGGTGATCATGGGCAATGCCGGCCTCGCCGAGCGCGGCGATGCGCGCATCTATTTCGGCCGTGCCGTCGACGACGATCCGGGCGAGTACGCACGCCTGGCCGCGCTGCCCCGCGAGCAGGGCATGGAGGGCGCGCTTGAGCGCCGCGACGCCTCGGTCAATGCCTACAAGGTGCTTATCGAGCTGTGGGAGCGCGACCGCGAGGCCTATAACACCGAGCTCGGGCGCTTCCTCGACGTTCACCGACGCGATCTGGCGGCGCGGCGCAACCAGTTCGGCGCCGTGTTCGAGAGCGGCCTCGAGCACTGGCTGGGTGTCGCCCGAGAACGCATCGACGGCCTTGCGTCAGAACCGGCCGGGGCCCAGGGCCAAGCGGCAGATCAGGCGCGCGGCGGCCCCAAGCTCGGTATGTGCGGCATCCTTCACCAGCTTCATGGGCTCGGCTCGGTATGAGCCGCCCGGTCGCCCTTGCCAATCCCATCGATTGAACCAACCGAAAGCGGACCCGTGATATGAAAATCGCCCGCTACCGGATCGACCAGGACACCACCTACGGTGTCTTGACCGAGGACGGTCAACTGAAACGGCTGCGGGGATCGCCTTACGAATCCCTGGAAACGACCGACCAGGTGGACGCGCTCGACGATGTCCGGCTGCTGGCGCCGGTCGAGGCCCCGCGCGTGTTCGGCGCCGGCCTCAACTACGTCTCCCACATCGCCGAGGCCGGCCAGAAGACGCCCGAAATCCCGATGCTGTTCATGAAGCCGACGACCGCAGTAATCGGCCCCGATGACGAAATTGTCTATCCCACCGGGAGCACGGTGGTTCACTTCGAGGGCGAGCTCACCGCGATCATCGGACGCAAGGCGCGCCATCTTTCCGAGGACGATGCGCTCGACGCAGTGCTCGGCTACACCTGTGGCAACGATGTCAGCGAGCGCACCGTCCAGTTCGCCGAGATGGCGATGGGCACAATGTTGGTCGGCAAGTCGTTCGACACCTTCTGCCCGATCGGCCCGATCATCGCGACCGGCCTCGACCCGACCAACCTCGAGTTGGAGGCGCGGCTCAACGGCGAGCGCCGCCAGCATATCAACACCTCCGATCTGCTATTCTCGGTCGCCCAGCTTGTTGCCTATCTCAGCCGGGCGATGACGCTCCTGCCGGGCGACGTGTTGCTGACTGGCACGCCCGCAGGCGTCGGGCCGGTGGCGCCCGGCGACATGGTTGAGATCGAGATTGGTGGTATCGGGGTGTTGCGCAATTCTGTGGTCGCGGAAAGCACCGGCTGACCGGGCGCCGAGGGGCTGGACGCTCGCTTGATGGCGCCGATCGCGATGCACGGGACTTTGTCGGGATGGCAGTGAATCAGGCGGCGATATACGCGCTCCGCCCCTCATAGAGATCGCGGCCCGCGGCGAGCGCTCGGATTTTCCCGTCGGCGATCGATCGCTTCAGCATCCAGAAGCCGCAATCGGGATGGATGTAGGTCACCCGGCCGGCGCCTAGCAGCGTCTCGGCGCGCTCGATCGCGCGGGCGATCTCGTCGGCGCTCTCGATTTCCGTCGCCTTGACATCGACGACGCCGATGCCGACACCGATCTCGGGCTTCAGATCCCGGAAGGCGGCCAGCTCCTCGGCCGGCCGATGCGCGACCTCCATGACGATATGATCGACATGCAGGGCGTTGAGATAGCGGATCAGGCGGTCCCAACTGCCGCTTTGCACGGACTGTCCACCGTAGTTCCCAAAGCAGAGATGCACGGCCGGCGTCCCGTTCACGGCGTCGAGCACGCGGTTGATGGCCTCGGCGGCCCATTCCCATTCGTCGGGGCTGCCGGGCAGATTGGCTTCGTCGACTTGCACGATGTCGGCGTCCAGATGGCGCACCTGCTCGGCAAGGACATTGGCGATCGCATTGGCGAGCGACGGCAGATCGCCGTAGTGCCGGTCGACCAGCGTCTTGGCCAGCATGTGCGGGCCGGTGAGGGTAAACTTGAAGGTTGCATCCGTGAGCGATTTTGCGGCTTTGCAGGCACCCGGCAGATCAAGATATCCCGCGCCGATCGGCCCCTCGACCACGCCCGGCGGGCGGGTTCGAAATTGCATGCCGGCCTGCTCGCGATACTTCGTGAGCTCGTCGAAGGTGATCTCGGTCGTCACCCCGGTCATCGGCCGCACGAAATACTCGATCATGCCGTTGGTCTCGGGATGGCTGGGGTCGAAGCGGTAAAGCTCGCCGTCGCAGATAACGTCGATGCCGGCCTGCTCCTGGGTGTGCAGCACCACCCGGGTCGCATCCGCCAGCGCCTGCTCCGATGGATTGTTGATGAGCCAGTCGGGCACCGGGTACGACCCGACGACCGTCGTCTTGATCCTGGGCGCGCTCGCGGACATGTCCCCTCCTGCTATGCGCTTTTGATTGTTTCTGATCGCTTCTGTTTGGCAAATTGGCAGGAAACACGCGGACGAACAACCTTGGCACCGCGGGTCTGGCGTGGCGAAATGGGGTATGATTACGTCTTGTCGCGGCGTGTTTGGAGACGACGGGCCGGATCGCGCGAGACCCCCTTACGACCTGATGGGAAAAACTATGACGAACACCGATCCGGGGGCCATGCTCACGGGCTTCGCCGACGAAGAAGAGCTCGAAGAGTTCATGACCCGGCCGTCGGACGCGCTCGTGCGCGATCTGGAGAGCGTCGAGGGCGACATCCTGATCCTAGGCGTCAGCGGCAAGATGGGACCGACCCTGGCGCGGATGGCCAAGCGGGCGGTGCCCGACCGGCGCGTAATAGGCGTGGCGCGGTTTTCCGATCCGGCGGTCGCGGCCAAGCTGGAGAGCTGGGACGTGGAAACCATTACCTGCGACCTGGAGGACCGGGACGCGGTAGCGGCGCTACCGAAATGCCCCAACGTAATCTTCATGGCGGGCCGCAAGTTCGGCACCTCGGGCGCGCCGTCGCTGACCTGGGCGATGAACGTAGCGGTGCCGGCGATCGCCGCAGAGGTATTTCGCGGCAGCCGCATCGTCGTGTTCTCCAGCGGCAATATCTATCGCTTCGGCCAGGTGGCCGCGGGCGGATCGATCGAAGCGGATGCGCCGGAGCCCGTCGGCGAATACGCCCAGAGCTGCCTTGGCCGCGAGCGCATCTTCGAGCATTTCTCCGAAAAATACGGCACGCCGGGCCGCAATATCCGGCTCAACTACGCCATCGACATGCGCTACGGCGTGCTGCATGACATCGGCAGCAAGGTGCTGGCCGGCGAGCCGATCGATCTGACCACCGGCAACGTCAATGTGATCTGGCAAGGCGACGCCAACAGCCACATCCTGCGGTGCCTGGCGCACTGCACCACGCCGGCCTCGCCGCTGAACGTCACCGGGCCGGAGACCGTGAGCGTGCGCGCGGTGGCGTTGGCCTTCGGCGAACGGTTCGGCAAGGCGCCGGTCTTTGCCGAGACCGAGTCCGACCGGTGCTGGTTGGTCAATGCCGGCGAGGCCGCCCGCCTGTTCGGCAATCCGACGGTGCCGCTGCTCAAGATGGTCGACTGGGTGGCGGACTGGTTACAGCGCGGCGGCAGCGGCTACGGCAAACCCACCGGTTACGGCAGCCGCGACGGCAAATTCTAAGTATGTCCCAGGACGCCGGAGTTGGGGACGCCGGTGGGGCCGACGCGCTATCAAAGCTGCGCCAGCTCGATCTGACGCCCGCGCATGCGGCGGCCGGGTTCGCGCTGTCGGCCCGGATCGGCTGGAACCAGGCGCTGCCCGATTGGGACTACATGCTGGCGGCGGGCGAGGGCGCCGGGCTGATCGCGCCGGACGATGCGCTAGTGGCGACAGCGATGGCCCTGCCTTACGGCGCCTTCGCCTGGATTTGCATGGTCCTGGTCGATCCCGAGTACCGGCGCCAGGGCCTGGCGACCCGGCTGATGAACGCGGTCGTCGCGCGCCAGGCGGCGGCGGGCCGCGTGCCCGGGCTTGATGCCACGCCGGATGGCCGCGAGGTCTATCGCCATATCGGCTTTCGCGACCACTACCGGCTGGGACGGTATCGCGCCGAGCAAGCCGAGGCCGAGGCGTTTGATCGGCAAGGTTTGGCGGCTGTGACGATCCGGCCGCTGGTGGAGAGCGACCTCCCGGCGCTGGCCGCCATGGATCGCGGCGTCTTCGGCGGCGACCGGAGCCGGCTTCTGGGTCATCTGTTGGGTCGGGTTCCCGGCACGCCGCAGGGTGCCTGGCGCGGCGGCGAGCTTGCCGGCTACCTGCTCGCCCGGGAGGGGCGGGAGGCGCATCAGATCGGGCCGCTCGTCGCCGAGGACGCGGCGGTTGCGGTGGCGCTGGCGCGCGCGGCGCTGCCGCGGATCGAGGGGCCGGTCTATCTCGATGCGCCGGACGCGCAAGGCGAGTTCCTCGCCTGGCTCGAGGGCAGCGGCTTTGCGCAGCAGCGGCTGTTTTTCCGCATGTATCAGAACCACGACGGGGGCTTCGACGATCCCGGCCGGCTCTTCGCGATCGCCGGCCCGGAGCTCGGCTGAGCGTCGCCGGCGCTCCGGTCAGCCGGCCAGCTCGGCGATGCGCTGGGCGGCGGGGAGAGGGATCCAGTCGCCGCACAGACCGAGGTCGTGGAAGATGGTCTGCGCCGCGTTATAGCCCGGCAGGCCGGTGATATTGCCGCCCGGATGCGAGGCCGAACCGCAGAGATAGAGGCCCTCGAAACACGTCCGGTAGTCGCCGGCGCCCTCGAACGGCCGGTGATATCCGATCTGCCCGTCACTGAAGGCGCCGATCAGGAGGTCGCCAGCCTGCATGTTGGGGAAGTCGCGCTCGACATCGAGCGGGCTGCGGGTGAAGCGGTCGAGCACCGCGTCCTTGAGGTTGGGCGCGTGCCGTGCCCAAAGATCCAGCATGTCTTCGCCATGCGCGTCCTTCGCGGCGTCCCAGTTGGCGGGATCGCCGTCGAGCGCGTAGGGCAGCTTTTCCCACATGAAGGCGGTGTGCTTGCCGTCCTGCGACTGGCTCGCATCGAACTGGGTCGGGCAGGTGCCCCACATCACGGTGGGCGGGATCGTCCCCGCTTCATGATGGGCGACGATGTCGTCGAACTGGTCGACATGGTCGAGGCCGAGAATGGTCATGAAGGGCTGTGCGAGCTCGGCGCGGCGATCCGCGGCCGCATAGCGGGGCGGCTCGCTGAGCGTCAGGTTGAGTGCGAAAAGCGGTGCCAGCAGGTTGTAGCGGAACGCCTCGGCCTTGCGCCGCCAGTCTGCCGGCAGGAGGTCGTCGTCGATCAGCCCGAGGAATGTCTGCTGGGGGTTGAGCGAGGAGGCCACCAGATGCCGCGCGCCGAGGCGGCGCCCGTCGGTGGTTTCAACGCCCGTGACCCGCCCGCCCTCGACGATCAGGCGTTTCGGCGTGGTGCCAGTCGCGATCTCGCCGCCGGCGGCGCGGGCCGCGTCCGCGAGAGCGCAGCCGAGCGCGACCGAGCCGCCGGCCGACATCTGCGCCTTGGCGGGATTGGCGAGCAGGAAGGCGATATGGTGGCCGAAGCCTTTGATGCGCAGATCGACCTCGCGCAGGCCGTTGAAGAACAAAAGCCCTGCCTTGATGACGGGGCTGTCAAATTCCTGGTGGACGAATTCGAGTGGCGAGAGCGCGCTGACCTCCAGAAGCCGCCGCCCCTCGGGGCTTTTCTCCAACAGCGCGCGGCGTTCGGCCGGTGGTATCGGCGGCGTGGTCGCCTCCGGTATCAGTATGTGCTCGACCACCGGGCCGAACTCCTCGAACCAGCGCTTGAGCGTCGCCGCGTCGCGGTCGCTGATGGCGGCGAATGAGGCCACGGTTCGCTCGATGTCGGTCCACCACTCGAGCGCGCCGCCGTCGCCGGTGAGCATGGCGACGTTGAGCTCCGGCTCGATCATCCGGGCGCCGTGGCCTTCGAGATCGAGGTCGCGGTACCAGGGCATCGTGGTGATGGCGCGGAGGAAGAAGGCGTGGGTGTTGTGGAAGAGGCCGGGATGGCGCGGATCTTCCAGCGCCGCGAGGCCGCCGCCCGGGGTCTCGCGCCGCTCGACCGACAGCGTGCTGAGACCGGCCTTGGCGAGATAGGTTTGCAGGATCAGGCCGTTATGGCCTGCTCCCAGGATGATGGCGTCGTAGGTCTGGTCGTATGTCAGGTCTTGGGTCTCGCCCATCAGGACGGAACGCCGCCGCGGCCGCGCATAAAGCGGGGCGCGCCGCGGCGGCGGATATTCCTATTCGAACGCGGATTTGCGGTTGATCTTCGGCATCTTGATCGACTTGTCGAGGAAGGCGTTGGTGTAACGCTTCTCGATGTCGAACTTGGTGTCCATCTTGAAATAGGTGTTGATCAGCGCGTGATCGGCCTTCATGCGGCCCGGATCGAAATAGCCGAGCGCCACACCTCGCGAGACCTTGTCGCTCATCAGCTCGGTCACCAGGCCCCAGTTCTCTTTCTCGTTGGCGAACTTCAGGCCCTTGTTGGCCTCGACCAGTGCGGTTACGCAGGGATCGGGGGTCTTGACGCAGGCCTCAAACGCCCGCTGGGTGACCTTGACGAAGGCCGCGACGGTCTTGCGGTTCTTCGCCAGATACTCGGCGTTGACGATGATCGAGTTGCCGTATGGATTGATGCCGTACTTCTTCCAGGGAAAGAAGCCCATATCGGCGCCGAGCTGGCGCTTGAAGATGTGGTGGATGTTGTAGAACGACGTGGTGGCGTCGATCGATTTGGCCTTGAGCGCGGCGAGCTTGGCATTGGGCTGGATGTTCACCCACTTCACCGTTTTGCTGTCCACGCCGACTTTCTTGGCCAGCGCCGGCCACATTTGCCGCGCGGCGTCCCATGGCGGATTGCCGATCTTCCTGCCGGCGAGGTCCTTGGGGCCCTTGATGCCGGAGCTTTTCAGCCAGTACATGCCATAAGGCGAGTTGGCGTAGATGTTCATCACGGCGACCATGTTCGCGCCTTTGCCCATGGTCACCAGCGCGGTGCCCAGATCGGCGAGACCGATCGGGTTCTTGCCGGCGCCGGTGCGGCGCGACGACATGGCCGAGCCGCGGCCCTGCTGGATGTTGAGGTCGATGCCGGCCTTCTCGTACCAGCCCGACTTCTTGGCGAAATAGTAGGGCGCGTGGTCGCCGCCGGCGATCCAGTTCAGAATGAAGTCGACCTTTTCGGCCGCGCCGGCCGAGCCTGGACCGACGCTTGCGGCCACCGCGATAGCCAATGCTGAAACAGTGTGTCTCCCAATCATGGTCCTGCCCCTTCTCCTGTTTGATATTTGGCGGGTTTGTGTGCGGGTCCGATCTGGTGCGCGTCCCATCATATGACGAGCCGTTGGGTGATGCCGCCGCCCGCAACGGTCCCAAAAGCGATCCGATGAGTAACCAACCGGGTACAAAAGCCTAAGCGTTCCGGCGGAAGCCGACAAGCATGTTGTTGCTCCAGCCAAATTGTCGGAATGTGGCTGCCGGCCACTTCATTCCATGCCGAGCAGCGCATAGATCCGGCGCGTATAGGTGCCGAAGCGTTCGTGGGTTTTCATGTCGAGCGTGCGCGGCTGGGGCAGGTCGATCTCGATCCGGTCGGCCATGCGCGCCGGGCCCGCGGTCAACACCACGACTTTGGTGCCGAGAAACACGGCCTCGGTGATGCCATGGGTGACGAAGAGGATAGTCTTGCGGCTCTGCTCCCAAATACGCAAGAGTTCCAGGTTCATCTTCTCCCGGGTCAGCGCATCGAGGGCCCCGAACGGCTCGTCCATCAGGATCAGCTTGGGGTCGTGCACCAGCGAGCGGGCAATGGCCGCGCGTTGCTGCATACCGCCGGAAAGCTCGTAGGGATATTTCTGCTCGTGGCCGGCCAGGCCGACCATGTTCAGCAGCTCGCCCGCGCGGTCCTTGGCCTCCCTCAGCGGCAAGCCAAGGATTTCGGCGGGCAGCAACACGTTCTCCAGGACCCGCCGCCATTTCAGCAACAGCGGCGCCTGGAACACCATGCCGACATCGCGCGCCGGGTCGAAGCCGCTGCCGGCCCCGCCGATGGTAACGCTGCCGCCGTCGTGGTCGAAGAGGCCGGCAATGATCTTCAAGAGCGTGGTCTTGCCGCAGCCCGACGGCCCGACCAACGAGACCAGCTCGCCCTCGTTCACGTCGAAGGTGGCGTCCGACACGGCCAGGAACTCCTGCTTCCGCGACCGGAAAACCTTGCTTACGCCGTCGAGGCGGATGAAGGGCTCGCCGTTTGTCATACGGCGTCCACCCGCGCGTCGCGCACGACCAGGACCCGCTCCAGGATCAACACGATCAGGTAGAGCGCGACGCCGACCAGGGTGATGAGCAGCACCGCCATCATCATCGCGGCGGTGTCGAGCGTGACCTGGACCTGGCCGATCAAATAGGCGAGCCCGGAATCCGAGGCGATGAACTCGCCGACAACGGCGCCGGCGACGGCGAGGACGACCGCCACCTTCATGCCGGAGAAAATGTAAGGCAGCGAGCCGGGAAGCTGGATTTTGACGAAGACCTGCCAACGGGTGGCCCTCAGCGTCTTGACCAGGTCGATCAGGTCCGGCTCGATCTCGCGCAGGCCGCGCGCCGTGGTGATCAGGATCGGCAGGAAGCTGATCGAAAAGGCGATGACGGCGTTGGTCATCGGGCCGTAGTCGAACCACACGATGATCAGCGGGCCCAGCGCGACCTTGGGGATCATGTTCAGGCTGACGACCAGCGGCATCAGCAAATTCTCGACAGTCCGGAACCAGGAGAAGACGAGGGCGAGGCCGACCCCGACCACGACGGCGAGGAAATAGCCGCCGAATATCTCGATCGTCGTGACGACGGTATTGTCGAACCAGGGGTAGGTGTCGAACAGCGACATCAGCGTCGCGTGCGGCGAGGCGATCACGAATTTGGGAATGTCGCCCAGCTTGACGACGAGATACCAGATGACGACGACAGCCAGATGGACGCCGACAATGGCGCTCCAGCGCCAAGCCGTCTCAACCCCGATTTTCGCGGTCATTCAGCTCTCCTTACTTGGCCGGCTACGCCCTTCGTCAACGCCGCGTCGGGGACGGGCGGGCGAGGGGGCCGGCCTTACGCCGACATCCATCGTTCCAGGTTCGACGCGACAAATGCATCGTCGTTCAAATGCGGGTAGTCGCGGCAAACCCGCGCGATCTCTTCTGCCTGGCCGGGGCTCAGCGTCTCGTCGGGATCGAGGCACCAAATGCCCTCCAGCAAACCCTGGCGGTGCAGCACCTCGTGCATGCCGGCGATGCAGCCGCGGAAGTCGTTGGCGACATCGAAGAAGGCGGCATTGCAGTCGGTGATCTGACTGGCAAGGGTGAGGAGCTCTTGGGAGGCGTCGTCCGCCTCGACCGCCGCGTGAATGCGGTCGAGCAGCGTCACGACCGAATGCACCCAGACGCTCCAGTGCCCCAGCAGTCCGCCTCGGATGCGAATGTCGACGGGGTTGTCGTCGCGTATGAGGCGGTAGGGCGAAAGAAGGTCGGCGACGATGTTGTCGTCGTTGCCGGTATAGAGCGCGATACGATCCTCGGCGCCCGCGGCCACCACGCCGCGCACCACGTCGAGCGTCCGGTAGCGGTCGAAGGGCGCCATCTTGATGCCGACCACGTTCTCGATCTCGGCGAAACGGCGCCAAAAGGAGAAGGGCAGCAGTACGCCGCCCACCGCCGGCTGGAGGTAGAACCCAACGAGCGGCATGACCTTTGCGACGGCCGCGCAATGCGCCACGATCTCGTCCTCGTCCGCGCCCTTGAAGGCGGCGAGGCTGAGGAGGACGGCGTGATAACCGAGCGACGCGGCGATCTTTGCTTCTACCAGCGCCTGCTCGGTACGCCCGGCCACACCGGCGATCAGAAAGAGCGGCGTCTTGATCCAGTCGGCGGCGGTTTCGGCGGCCAGCGCCAGGACCGGCTCGTAAAGGCCGGCCTCGCGGATCTCGAACTGCGTGGTGTGCACGCCGACCGCCAGGCCGCCGGCCCCGGCGTCGATGTAGTAGCGGGTGAGGGCACGTTGGCGGCGCGGATCGAGTTTGCGCTGGGCCGTGAGCGCGAGCGGGTGGGCCGGGATCACCGTGCCGCGGCGAAAGCGCGTCAGCGCTTCCGGCGCAATATCTCCGATCGTCGCTGCCATGGCTGCCTAGACCACCGTTTGATGGCGTTCGATGCAAGTCTTCAGGACCTCGTCCGCATCGCGGTTCCACCAGTTGTTCACAGAGAAGATCTCAACCTCCGAGGCGCCGTCGAAGCCGGCTGCCTCCACCCAGCGCCGGATGCGCGGAATGTCGATCACGCCGTCGCCCATCATGCCGCGGTCGAGCAGGAGGTCGGTGGTCGGCACTAGCCAGTCGCAGACATGAAAAGCAAGGATGCGGCCCGCCGCGCCGGCCCGGGTGATCTCGGCCTCCAGGTCGGGGTCCCACCAGAGGTGATAGATGTCGACCGCCACGCCGACACCCTCGCCCAGCGCCTCGCACATATCGTTGGCCTGCTTCAGCGTGTTCACACAGGCGCGGTCGGCGGCATACATCGGATGCAGCGGTTCGATCGCCAGTGGCATGCCGGCGGCGCGGGCGTGCTCCAGCGTGGCGGCGATGCCGTCCTGGACCTGCGCGCGGGCGCCAGCGATGTCCTTGGAGCCTTGCGGCAGACCGCCGACCACCAGGATAAGGCACGCTGCATCGATCTCGGCGGCATTGTCGACGGCCTGGCGGTTGTCGTCGAGCGCCGCCACGCGGCCGGCCGCGGTGGCGGCGGGAAACATGCCGCCACGGCAGAGACCCGAGACCCGCAGGCCCGCATCTCTGATCAGCCTGGCGGCCTTGGTCACACCGCATTCGGCCAGCTTATCGCGCCAGGGCGCGATGCCGCCGATGCCGTGCCGCTCGCAGCCGGCAATGCATTGTTCGAGCGACCATTGCGCACCCACGGTCGCGGTGTTGAGCGAGAGAAGGCTGGTGTCGTTGCTGAAATCGCGCATGGACCTAATCGACGCTGGTGTTCAGGCGATGCCGCGGACGGCCAGCACCGCGGCCATGCGTTCGGCGGCAACGTCAGGGTCGCAGAACAGACCGGCACGGTCGGCGAGGCGGAAGAGCTCGGCCAGATGGAGCGTCGAGCGCGTGCTCTCCTGGCCGCCGACCATGGTGAAATGGTCCTGATGGCCGTTCAGATAGGCCATGAAGACGACGCCGGTCTTATAAAAGCGCGTCGGCGCCTGGAAGATGTGGCGCGACAGCGGCACAGTTGGCTCGAAGATGCGGAAATAGCCGTCCATGTCCTGCTTGGCCATGGCCAGAAGCGCGGCGCTGGCGGCGGGCGCGATTGCATCGAAGATGCCCAGAAGTGCGTGCGAGAAACCCTCCTCGTCGCCGGCGATCAGGGTCGGATAGTTGAAGTCGTCGCCGGTATACATACGCACGCTGGGCGGCAGGCGCCGGCGCATGGCGATCTCCTTCTGGTCGTCGAGCAGCGAGATCTTGATGCCGTCGATCTTGCCGGCGTGGTCGGCTAGGATGGCAAGGCAGGCGTCCATCGCGGCCATGTGGTCGGCATCGCCCCAATAGCCCTCAAGCGCGGGGTCGAACATCTCGCCCAGCCAGTGGATCAGCACCGGCTCATTCACCTGGGAGAGGACGCGGTCGTAAACTTTTTCGTAGTCGGCCGGTCCCGTGGCACACGCCGCGAGGGCGCGGCTCGCCATGAGGATGATGCGGCCGCCGGCGGCTTCGACGCTTGCGCATTGTTCTTCGTATGCGCGGATGACGTCGTCGATTGTGACGTCCGGCCCGGGGGCCAGATGGTCCGTGCCGGCGCCGCAGGCGATCAAGGCGCCGTCGCCGCGCGCCTTGGCGGCGGCCACCGAGCGCTGGATCAGCTCGAGCGAGGTCGGCCAGGCGAGCCCCATGCCGCGCTGGGCCGTGTCCATGGCTTCGGCCACGCCAAGGCCCAGCGACCAGAGGTGCTCGCGGTAGGCCAGCGTCGCCTCCCAGTCGAGCGCGGTATCGAGCCAGGGGTCGTTGTCCGCCAGCGGATCGGCGACCACATGCGCCGCGGCATAAGCGATGCGGGGCAGCCCATCGCTGGTCACCGGATGGAACTCAAGCGGCTGGGAGAGCGCGTAGGCTTCGATGCGGCCTTCGACGGTGGGTAGATTGACGGAGATCATCGCCTATTCATCCAGCTTCGGCACATCCATCCAGCGGCGCTCGGCCCAGCTCTTGAGACCGAGCTCGGCGAGCTGCACGCCCCTGGCGCCCGAGAGTAGCGTGTATTCCCACGGTCCGTCCTCATAGAGATGGCGGATAAACATCTCCCACTGCATCTTGAAGCCGTTCTCGGCCGGCGCGTTATCCGGCACGTCCTGCCAGTGGTCGTGGAACTTCATGGTTTGCGGCACGTCCGGGTTCCATACCGGCATCGGCGTGTTGACCCGCGACTGGCTGACGCATTTGGTCAGGCCCGCAACCGCCGAACCATGGGTGCCGTCGACATGGAACGTGACGAGATCGTCGCGCTTTACCCGCGTGCACCAGGACGAATTAATTTGGGCAACGATGCCGCCCTCAAGCTCGAAGGTGGCGTAGGCGGCGTCATCGGTATCGGCATCGTAGCGCTTGCCGTCCTCGTCCCAGCGCTCGGGAATGTGGTTGGCGCCATAGCAGCTCACCGCCTTGACCGGTGCGATGGTGTGATCGAGCACGTAGCGCCAGTGGCACAGCATGTCGAGAATGATGCCGCCGCCGTCGGCTTTCCGGTAGTTCCATGACGGACGCTGGGCGGCCTGCCAGTCGCCCTCGAAGACCCAATAGCCGAACTCGCCGCGCACCGACAGAATGCGGCCGAAAAAGCCGGTGTCGCGCAGCATGCGGAGCTTCATCAGGCCCGGCAGCGAGAGTTTGTCGTGGACGACGCCGCTCTTGATGCCTTTGTCCTTTGCCGCGCGAACAAGTGCCAGCGCGTCGTCCAGGGACTCGGCGATCGGCTTTTCGGTATAGATGTGCTTGCCCGCCGCGATCGCCCTCAGAAGGATTTCCTTGCGGAGCTGGGTCGAGGCGGCATCGAAGAAAAGCGTATCCTCGGGGTCGGCGATGGCCGCGTTGAGGTCGGTCGTCCAGCGCGTCAGCCCATGCGCCCTTGCCAGTCCTCCAACTTTCTCAGCGTTGCGCCCGACGAGGATGGGATCGGGCATCACCCGGTCGCCGTTCTGGAGCACGACGCCGCCCTGATCGCGGATCGCCAGGATCGATCGGATGAGATGCTGATTCGTGCCCATGCGCCCGGTGACGCCGTGCATGATCAAGCCGAGCCGAATGTCCGCCATGTCTGGTCCTCTCCCCCTAAGTTAGTTCATATCCCGGTCAGCGCGGTGACCGGATTGGCCGTGGCATGGGATGCATTGCCCGCCAGTCGGGCTGCGCGCCGGTGGCATATCCGATACCCGCCAGTCGGCTTTGTCACGGGAATCTTGAGGCGAGCATGAATGTCCTGAGCGGGGCTTGTCAAATTAGCTCACTGATGATCGCGTGTTCGCCTGATACGATCAGCGGGTGCAGGAAATCTCGTACCGGCGCCACCGCTTGCACCCCGACATTATCCGCCGAGCCGTTTGGCTCTACTTCCGATTCACGATGAGTTTTCGCGATGTTGAGGATCTGTTGGCCGGGCGTGGCATTGATGTCAGCTACGAGACGGTGCGTTTGTGGGTATTGAAATTCGGGCCAGCCTACGCCCGTCGGATTCGCAGCCGCCGTGGCCCTGCGTTCGATGTCTGGCACCTGGACGAAGTTTTCGTAAATATCGGCGGCAAGCAAATGTACTTGTGGCGAGCAGTTGATGGTGAGGGCACGGTTCTGGACGACTTGGTTCAGAAGCGTCGGAATAAACGGGCCGCCTTGAGACCTATGCGGAAATTGCTGAGGAACCAGGGCGTGTGTCCGACACAAATCGTGACGGATAAACCGAAGTCTTACGGCGCGGCATTCGGGGATTTGCGTCTCGGTCACCTTCACGAAACCGGACACCGGCGGAACAACCGGGTTGAGAGTTCGCATGTTCCAATACGACGGCGAGAACGAAAGATGCAGCGTTTCAAGTCGCAAAGTTCAGCGCAAAGATTCCTTTCCACTCACGGCCCTATTTACAATCTGTTTAATGTCCATCGTCACCTCATCTCCCGTCGCACACTCCGAACTTTCCGCAATCAGGCGATGGCGGAATGGCGAACTATGACGACGGCAGCGTAAACCGATCTGGCTCTGAGCTTCGGCTGGCCTAGCTCAAGTTAAGTTGACAGGCCGGTCAGCCGACATAGGACACCGCCACGTTCGCGTTTTCGCGAATCTCGTTCGGGCTGCCGCTGGCGATGACGCGCCCCAAATCGAGCGCGTAAACCATCTCGGCCAGGTCGAGCACCATGTCCAGGTCGTGCTCTATCCACAGGATCGGGATGCCCCAGTCGTAGCGAAGGCGCAATAAAAAGCGTGCCAGATCTTCCTTCTCGTCCCGGGTCAGACCGCTACCGGGCTCATCGAGCATCAGCAACTTGGGTTCGAGTGCCATCGCGCGGGCGAAACCCACGATCTTCTGAACGCCGAAGGGCAGCGCCTTGGCCGGCGTTTCGCGATAGGGCCACAGCTCGAAAAAATCGATGATCAACTCGACGGCATCGCGGTGGCGGATTTCCTGCCGGCGCACCGAACCATGGAAGATCATTGCGGACATCGGATTGCCCCGAAAAAATTGGTCGCGCGCCACCAGCAGGTTCTCCACCACGGTCAGGCGCGCAAACAGCTCCAGATGTTGGAAGCTGCGTCCAATGCCCGCTTTGGCGATGGCATGGGGCGCGGTGCCGACCAGCTCCCGACCGTCGAGCATGATACTGCCAGCCTGCGGCCGGTAGATGCCGCTGACGGCGTTCAGGAGCGCCGTCTTGCCGGCTCCGTTGGGACCGATCAGCGCGGTGATGCCCTCGCCCGGCACATCAATGTCGACACCCCGGAGCGCCTCGATGTCGCCGAAGGCGAGGCGGAGGCCGCGGATCTCGAGTTTGGCTGCCATCGTCACGCCCACCAGCGGCGCGTGCGCCGGTACTGCTTGACGTCCCGGTAGCTCTGGCGTTCTTCGCCGGAAACGCCGAGATAGAATTCCTGGACGTCCCCGTGCGCCATCAGCTCTTCGGTCGTCCCGTCATGGACGATGAGGCCGTTCTCCATGATATAGCCGTACTTCGCGATACTGAGCGCAGCCCGCACGTTCTGGTCGACGACGAGCAGGCTAAGGCCGAGCTCTTGGTTCAGTTCATTGAGCTGGCTGAGCACCATATTGACTATGAGCGGCGAGAGCCCCATCGAGACTTCGTCGACCAACATGAGCCGGGGCTGGCTGAGCAGGGCGGCGGCGATCGCCGCCAGTTGGCGCTCGCCGCCGGAGACCAGGATCGCGCGCCGGTTGCGCTTATCGGCGAGCAGCGGGAAGAGATCGTAAATGTTGGACAGTGTCACTTTTGGAACGCTGTCCCCCGTCTCGCGACGCGCGCGCCATCCGACCTCGATGTTCTCGTGGATGGTGAGTGTGGTGAAGATCTTGTCCCGCTCGGGCACTATGGCGATGCCGAGGCGCGCCGTCTGATCGGGCGTCAAGCCGCGGATGGATCGGCCGTCGAAGCGCACAGTGCCTTGGGTGATCGACGCCTTCTCCACTGGAAGGAAGCCGGAAATCGCGCGCAGCGTGCTCGTCTTGCCGGCGCCATTGAGGCCGACCAGCGCCACAATCGACCCTTCGTCAACGAAAATCGAGACACCCTGCATGGCGCGCACCACGTCGCCGTAGACGACCTCTAGCTGTTCAACCACGAGAAGGGGTTCGGTCATCGCTGCCGCCGCTGCTCAAGGGGCCTGTATCGGAACGGCCACAATATGAAATAGTCGCGGAGACGCCGCCACACCTCGGCAAGACCCAAGGGCTCGAACAACATGAACCCCACGATAAGCAGCCCATAGAGCACCGAGTGCAGCCCGCTCAAGGAACCGGCGGCGATCTTAACCCCAATCACGCCAATCAGGAGATCGAGCAGATAGGGCAAAAATGTGATGACGAACGCGCCGAGGATGGATCCCAACACGCTGCCCAGCCCGCCGACAATGATCATGGCGAGATAGGCAATCGCCAGATGGAGGTCATAGTACCCCGCGGTGATGACGCCTTCGTAGTAAGCACCGAGGCAACCGGCGAACGAAACGATCATGGACGTGACGATGAAAGCGGACAGCTTTGCCCGGTGAACCGAAATGCCGAGGGCTTCCGATGCCAGCTCGTGGTCGCCGACGGCGACCCACCGCCGCCCCAGAAAGCTCCGGCGCAGGTTGAGGGCGCCGATGACGATGAGCGCGGCAATGATGAGCAGGAAGTAATACCAAGCCGCCATGTCTTCGAGCACGAAGAAGCCGAGGTTCGGCGGGTCGACAATGACACCCTCGGAGCGGATGACGCGCGCAAGGTACACAGCGAACGCGGAAGTGACGCCCAGATGAAGCGCCAGTGTCGTGATCGCGACGTACAGCGCTTTCAGCCGCAGCGACGGTATAGCGACAACGAATCCGGCGATGCCGCCGAGCGCCACGGCGACGAACAAGCCGACCCAGAAAGGCGCACCGAAATGATGAAACATGGCGCCGGCGGAAAAACCGCCGATCGCCAGGAACCCCGCCTGGCCCAGCGAGACCAGCCGCGCGTTCCCGGTCAACAAGTTCAAGCCGACTGCTCCCATGACCGCGACGAGCGACAGGTTCGTCACGTGGAGCCAGTGTTGGTTGACGATGACCGGCCAAAAAACCGCGACGACGAGGCCGAAACCCAGCCAAAGCCATTCGCGCCCCCGGAATAGATAGAAGGTGTGCGCGGTGCGGATTGGCAGGGTCGGCGGCCGCCCGACCGATGCTTTCCCTGGCCGGGTCACACCCGTTCCAGCTCCTCGACCGTGCCGAACAGCCCCCACGGTCGGAATGTGAGTACGATCAACATGAGGGCGACTAGGGCGATTTCTGCCCAATGGGATTCCACCAACTGCGTCGTCACGAACTCGACCACGGCCACCGCCAATGCGCCGATAATGGCGCCCGGATAACTGTCCATGCCACCGATCAGAGCGGCGATCAGCGCGTTGACGCCAATGAAGACAGCGGCGATCGAAATCAGCGCGCGCTGTCCGTGCAGGAAGCCTGCCACCGCCCCGATTATCAGCGCGAGAACCCAGGCGATGCCGACGATGCGATCGATGTTGATTCCGCGCTGGGCCGCCAGCACAACGTTATCGGAGACGGCCCGCATTAGGAGCCCGGTCTTGGTAAAGAAATTCAGGATGATGACGAACAGCACGCAAGTCCAAGATCCAACCAGGACGATCAGGTGCTCTTGGGTCACCCGGGCGCCGGCGATTGTCGTCACGGCCTTGAAGGGCGAATCCACCATCCTGGTTTCACCGCCGAAGATGATCACCATCAGCCCGCGTAGCAGGATCGCGATACCGACTGTGGTTAGGATTCCGACGACCGGCGATTCGCTGAGGATGCGGCGCATGATCACGAAGTAGACAAAACCCCCGATGATCGCGCCGGTGGCCAAGGTCGCGGGGATGGCAACGATCCAAGGCAGGCCGGCCCCGGTCGTCACCGCGGCAACATAGGCACATGTGATCGCCATCTCGCCCTGCGCCAGGTTGAGGATGCGGCTGGTGCGGTAGATCATCACCAGCCCGAGCGCGAGAAGCGCGTAGACCCCGGCGATCTCCAGAACGGTGATGACCTGCAGCACGATGGCCTTTCCTTTCCGTCGCGAGCGGCCGTGCAGAGCGGCAGCCCGATCCAAGCCAGGGGCACGCGCGGGGCGAGGCCGGGCGGAACCCTGTGCGGGTTCCACCGGACTCCGATGTCGTTAACGACGAGAACTCTCAGACGCGGTCCCTGTTCACCATTCCATGCAGCCAGACCATACTATTTCGTGATTTTGTACTGCAGCGTGCTCGGGGCGGCGACCCACTCGGTGACGGGTTTGAACTTCTTGGAACCCGCGTCGAACTTGTAGACCTTCCACCAGGACGTTCCCTGATGATCGTTGCTCTTGAATGTGATCGGGCCACCGGTGAGCTTGCCCATGTCGACAGAAATGTTGGCGAGCGCCTTGTTCATGGCCTCGCCCGAGCATGGCCAGCCACACTTCTTCAAGGCGGCCGACGCCAGCTTGGCGTTCACCCAGCCGATCACGTGGTTGACCGCGATCTCATCGGGGTTCATGCCGAACTTCTTGGCCGTCGCCTTGATTTCGGCGAGGTCGGCGGTCTCCTCATGCGCCAAGGTATAGCGCGAGAAGGTGTAGACCCCTTCGGCGGAGCCCGCTTTCTCGATACCTTGAATGAGGCCGGCCTCACTAATGCTGACGTTGTTCATCAGCATCGGGCCCTTGTAGCCGCCGGCACGGGTATGAATCATCACGCCTTCGGTCAGCCGGGGCGGCAAGTGGGTCACGACGAGCTTGGGCTTGGTGCCAGCGATCTTCTGGCCGAGCGGTCCGAACTCCACCTTGCGCGGCGAGAAGAAAACTTTGGAAACGGTGAAGCCCTGGGCCTTGAACGACGCTTCCGTGTGGGCGCATGCGGCGAACCCGCCCGCGGACTCTATCGTGACGCAGGTCATGCGGCCCTTGCCGGGAAAAAGCTTGGCCGCGAGTTTGCCCGCAACCTCTCCGGCGACGTTGAAGGGATTTCCGGTCGAATAGGCGTAGCCGGCAGCCGGCGGCAGCGTCATGCCGATGGCGCTGACGGACGAGATCGCCGGGACCTTGTTCCGCTTGGCCACCCGGTAGACGCCAGGCAGTGTACTTGACATGCTCATAGCCCACAGGCTGTTGACCTTTTGGCTGGTGATCAGC
>Ga0307379_10002741_pt1 | contig 25880 bp, 22 predicted proteins | sample UN2MG_FD_202237 | JGI IMG/M metagenome (GOLD analysis project Ga0307379, IMG submission 202237) | Soil microbial communities from Risofladan, Vaasa, Finland - UN-2 | ecosystem: Environmental > Terrestrial > Soil > Coastal area > Acid sulfate soil | place: Finland: Risofladan, Vaasa | collected...
GGATGTACCTGGCGCGCCTCAAGAAATACGGGCCGCACCTGGAATGCGTCGTCACCCTGACCGAGGAGCTGGCCCTCGCCCAGGCCGCACGAGCCGACGAGGAGATCGCCGCCGGCCGCTACCGCGGGCCGCTCCACGGCATCCCCTACGGGGCCAAGGACCTCCTGGCCGTCAGGCGCTACAAGACCACCTGGGGCGCCAAGCCCTACGAGAACCAGGTGATCGACGACAACGCCACGGTCATCGAGCGCCTCGAGGAAGCCGGCGCCGTGCTCGTGGCCAAGCTGACGCTCGGCGCCCTCGCTATGGGCGATGTCTGGTTCGGCGGCAAGACGCGCAACCCCTGGAACTACGAGCAAGGGTCGAGCGGCTCGTCGGCGGGACCGGCCGCGGCGACAGCAGCCGGACTGGTCGGGTTCGCCATCGGGACCGAGACCTGGGGATCGATCGTCTCGCCCTCGACCCGCTGCGGTGTCGTCGGACTGCGGCCGACCTTCGGTCGGGTCAGCCGCGCCGGCGCCATGGCCCTGAGCTGGAGCATGGACAAGATCGGCCCGATCTGCCGGTCGGTCGAGGATTGCGCCCTTGTCTTCGAGGCGATCCGCGGACCGGACGGCCGGGACCTCACGGTCGTCGACATCCCCTTCAACTGGGACCCTGCGCTCGGCCTCGGCGCCATCCGCGTCGGCTACCTCAAAAAAGCCTTCGATGAGGATCACAAGACGAAAAAGAACGATGATGCCGCGCTCGAGGTCCTGCGCTCGGAAGGGATCGAACTTGTCCCCTTCGAACTTCCCGAAGACCTCCCCGTCGAGTCCCTGGCCATCATCCTCGACGTCGAGGCAGCGGCCGCCTTCGACGAGCTCACCCGATCCAACCGCGACGACCTGATGGTCCGGCAGGAACGAAACGCCTGGCCGAACGCCTTCCGCCAGGCCCGCTTCATCCCGGCCGTCGAGTACATCCAGGCCAACCGGGTCCGGACGCTCCTGATGCAGGCGATGGCGGAGAGAATGAAGGAGGTCGACGTCTACGTGGCGCCCTCATTCGGCGGCAACAACCTGCTCCTCACCAACCTGACCGGCCACCCGGCCGTGGTCCTGCCCAACGGATTCGACGAAAAGGGTTCGCCGACGAGCATCTCTTTTATCGGCGGGCTTTACGATGAGGCCAGGACGCTGCGGGTCGCCCTCGCCTACGAGCAGGCAACGGACTTCCACGCTAGGCACCCGGTGCTCAAGCACTGAAGTGTAGTCCTGTCTTGACAGTTGTTTTCAGCCGGGTTTATCATCTTTTGCAATGGATTACCAAGAATATGCCCCCTCTCCTTCATCCTCCCCCACGAGGGGGGAGGGAACCAGAGGGCAGTCTTTGCATCTTCCTCGCCTCTCGGGAGCCAGTGGGCAAACTTTGTATCCTCCTCCCCCTGTGGGAGGAGGTTGGGAGGAGGGGGGTTTTCGTCCTCAGATGATGCGTGGAACGGCGATAAGCACTCCATGAAAGATCTCAGAATGAACAGACGTTGGGCCCGGATCTGGCTGAGGGCGGCGGTTGCCCTTCTGTGCGTTATCTCACTCTCCGGGACCGGAAGCCCAGCCGCCCGTTCGCAGCAGCGCAAACCACTACCGAAGCTCGAGCCCTCGCCACCCACCTTCGACTTGGCGCTTGAGGAGGCCTGGGTCCCGATGGCCGACAGCGTCCGCCTCGCAGCCGACCTCTGGCGGCCGAAGGGCCCGGGCGACTGCGGGCGATTCCCGGTCCTCCTCGAGTATCTCCCCTACCGCAAGACCGAGGGGCGCGGCAGCCGCTACCCCCTCTACGCCTGGTTCGTCCGCCGCGGTTACGTGGTCGCGCGCGTCGATATCCGTGGCACCGGCAACAGCGAGGGGACCCTTATCCCCTACGAGTACAGCGAGATCGAGCAGCGTGACGGCGAACAGGTCATCGCCTGGCTGGCCCGCCAGCCGTTCTCGAACGGCAACGTCGGGATGTTCGGGATCTCCTGGGGCGGCTTCAACTCCATCCACATGGCCATGCGCAACCCGCCCGCTCTCAAGGCCATCATCGCGGTGGATGCGACCGACGACCTCTACCAGGACGACGTGCACTTCATGGACGGCATGATACACGTCGACTCCTGGGAGATGAGCCAGGACTTAGCGAACGCCGTGCCGGGTGCGCCCGACTACCGCATCGACGAGCGCTACTTCGCCGAACGTTTCGACACGCCGCCCTGGATGCTCACCTACAAGCCGCAGCAGCGCGACGGGCCTTTCTGGGACCGTACCGCCCTCAAGACGTGCTACGAGTGCATCCGCATCCCCACGTTCCTGATCGGGGGATGGTACGACGGCTACCGCGACAGCCTTCCCCGGATGCTCGAGCATCTGAAGGCTCCGGTGAAGGCGATCATCGGTCCTTGGAATCACACTTTCCCGAGCGAGCCGTACCCGAAGCCGGGGATCGAGTGGCGTCACGAGGCCGTCCGCTGGTTCGACCAGTGGCTTAAAGGACATAAAACCGGGATAATGGACGAGCCGCGCTTCGCGGTCTACGTCCGGCACTGGCACCCGCCCGGGCCGTACCTCGAGGAAGCCCCCGGGGAGTGGCGCTACGAGGACGGCTGGCCAATCGAGCGCATCCGGGAGCAGCCCCTCTATCCGCGGCCGGACCGGGCGCTTGGGGAAACGCCGGCCGGCGAAGGGGCCCACCTTCTCCGGTATACGCCCACTACCGGCATAGAGGCAGGCGGACCGGTGATGTGGTTCGGCGATGTCGCCCCCGACCAGAGGCCGAGCGACGCCTTCAGCCTGGTCTACGACACGCCGTCGCTCGACCGCGATGTCGAGATCCTGGGCCTGCCGCGGGCGCGGATTCACGTCTCGGCCGATGCCCCTCTCGCCCATTGGTTCGTTCGCCTCAACGACGTCGCCCCCGACGGCACGGTGACATTGGTGGCGAGCGCGGGCTTCAACGGCGCGCACCGCGACTCCGCCCGCAATCCGCAGCCCCTCGAGCCGAACCGGGCGTTTTTCCTGGAGATCGAGATGCACTTTACGTCCTGGATTTTCCCCAAAGGACATCGGATGAGGCTCGCCGTCGGCAACGCTCAGTGGCCGATGATCTGGCCGACGCCCTACCCCATGACGACGTCCCTGTATCTCGGCGGGCCCGACCCGACGCGGCTGCTACTCCCGGTCGTGTACCCGGGGGAACGTCCCCGTCCCTCCCGTCCCTCATTCTTGCCGCCGGTGACCGACGAGCCTTCGCTCCCCGGATACGAGACCCTTGACACCGGGACCTCCTCCGGCTACGGAGAGATCTCGTCCATCGACCGGAACCCGCAGCGGCATTCAACCCGGGTCACCGCCACCAACGCGAGCGCCGTGCGCTACCCGTGGGGAGAGGAGCGCAATACGGAGACGATCGTCCACGAGGCCGAGGACGCGCACCCTGAGACGACGTCGGTCCGCGGCGAGTACTCGACGACCGTCGCCCTTCCGGACCGGACGCTCCGCTGGGAGATCCGCGTTCACTTCCGCAGCGACCGGCAGAATTTTTACTACACCGGCGTGCGGCGGCTGCTGAAGGACGGCGTCCTTCTCCGCGAGAAGACCTGGGAGCAGACAATCCCGCGCGACAACCAGTGAGCTCTGACGGTGGCCTCGCCGGCCAGCACTGCGCGGCCGTCGGTAAGTCAAAAAAGGGGACGGTTCTATTTTCCGCCAGTATAGAAGTGATCCTTCGGGAAAACAGAACCGTGCCCTTTTTTTGCTATTTTCAAAAACCCCCTCTCCCTTGAGAGGCAGTGTCACAATTGCCAATTGTCTTTGCGAGCGACCTTTGAGAGCGAAGCAATCTCCTTTATTATCAATGGATTATGAGATTGCTTCAGTCGCTGCGCTCCTTCGCAATGACATTATGACACAGTCTCTGATGGGAGAGGGCGGAGGGAGAGGGTGAAAAAAATAGGGCCGTCTCCACTTTTTGCCGAGCGGCCCTATCGAGTCGCTTTGGCCTCGACGGTTACTTCCAGGTCGGGGACGCTGAGCAGGCCGTCCATCTTATCCACCCCGACCTTGAAGTCAGCCTTGACCGTTCTAGAGGAGCCGTCGGGAGGCGTGGGCGAGCTGAAACTGAAGCGGAAGGTTTCGCCGTCGTAATAAATATCGCTCAGGGCGACCTCCGTGAACGCTCCCATGGATTCGCTGACTGTTCCTGCCAGTTGGCCTTCGGTATCGGTGACAGCCAGGCTGAGCGAGTAATTCGTTTCGCCCGCATAGACATCGATCGTCCAGGTGCCGACGATCTTGGCGGTATCGGCTTTTTCCTGGGCCGGCGCCGCCACCGCGATCGACAGGACGAAAACCGCCGCAACGAGCAGGGCCCGGGAATCGATCTTTTTCATATCCGACCTCCGATCTGGATTCCTTGCTTATTATGGACCATATTGAGCGCGGTAAGCAAGATATAAGGAGGAAGCGGTCCGCGGCGGCTTGACAAGGAGAGGGCTTATCTAAGAATATTTGGGCACGATGTCCCGCCATGAATCCATGATTGAAACCGCCAACCTCCTGGAATACGAGAAGGCGATCGCCGAGGGCCTGACCGCGCTGGCCCGGGAAAAGGTCGTCTCCCGCATCTGGAAAAAAGACTGGACCGTCTGGCGCGAGGACCCCAAAGAAATCCGGAACCGCCTGGGCTGGCTGACCTCTCCCCGCTCCATGGAGAAAGAGCTGGCCGGGATAAACGAATACGCCCGTGATGTCCGCAAAAAAGGTTACACCCGTGCTCTGCTTCTCGGCATGGGGGGTTCGAGCCTGGCGCCTTTCGTCCTGGCTGACGTCTTCGAAACGCAGGCCGGATATCTCGACATCGGCGTTCTGGACCTAACCGACCCGGCGGTCGTGCTCGGAAAAAAGAAAAAACTCGACCCGGCGACGACTCTTTTTATCGTCTCCTCCAAGTCGGGGACAACCGTGGAGACCGCCTCCTTCTTCAAGTTCTTCTGGAACTGGATGAGCGATCGCCTCGGCGACGGCAAAGCGGGTGAGCACTTCGCGGCCATCACCGACCCGGCGACTCCGCTCGATGAGGAGGCCCGGAGGCTCGGGTTCAGTGCCGTCTTTCCCGGCGAGCCGGAGATCGGCGGACGGTTCTCGGCCCTGTCTCTGTTCTGCCTTGTGCCGGCCACCCTCAAGGGGATCCGGGTGGAGAGCCTGGTCGCGACCGCCGCCAAAATGTCGGACGGCTGCCGCCGCGAGCCCGACCTCATGGCCAACCCCGGAGCTTTCCTAGGCACGGTCCTGGGCGTCCTGGCGGGAAGAGGCCGGGATAAGCTGACCCTGCTTCTTTCGCCGGGCCTCCGGAGCCTCGGCCTCTGGCTGGAGCAGCTCATCGCCGAGAGCACGGGGAAGGACGGCCAGGGCATCCTTCCGGTGGATGGAGAGAGAGTCGGGCCTTCCAGTGTCTACGGAGACGACCGCTTCTTCGTCAGGATCAAGGAAAAAGGAGAAACGAAGGGCGATTCCGCCGCCGGGCGTCTCGAAAAGGCCGGATTTCCGCTGGTGACACTGACTCTCCCCAGCCTATCTCATCTCGGCGGCCAGTTCTTCCTCTGGGAGTTCGCCACGGCGGTCGCGGGTCGCTTCCTCGGGATCAATCCCTTCGACCAGCCCAACGTGGAGGCGGCGAAAAAGAAGACCCGGGAATTCATCGAATATTACCGCGAGCACGGCGCCTTTCCGGAGGAAAAACCGCGCTTCCGGCGGGCGGGAATTTCCGTTTTTTCGGACATCGAGGCCCCCTCGCTCCAGGGTTGTCTGGAGAGATTTATTGCTTCGGCGCGGCCTGGGGACTACCTGGCCGTCCAGGCATTTCTCACGCCGACGCGAAAAACAGACGCCGCCCTGAACAAGCTCAGGCTTCGTCTTCGCGACCGGACAAGATTGGCCACGACGGTCGGCTACGGACCGCGCTTCCTCCACTCGACCGGACAGCTCCACAAAGGCGATCGAGGCAACGGCTTGTTCATCCAGATCACGGCCGACGATGAGCGGGACGCGCCCATCCCCGATTCGCCGGGAGGCACCGGGTCGTCCATCTCTTTCGGCCTGCTCAAGGCCGCCCAGGCACGTGGGGACTTCGAGGCCTTGAGGTCCCGCGGCCGCCGCATCATCAGGTTTCACCTGGGGAAAGACATCCCGGCCGGCCTCGAGCAGCTGCTTTCGTTCCCCCCTCTCCTTCATCCTCCCCCACGAGGGGGGAGGAAAGAGGAGGGCAAATCATAATCCTACTCCGTGGGAAATGGGGACGGTCCTATTATGTCAAGTCATCCCTCTCCCTGGACGGGAGAGGGTCAGGGAGAGGGTGAATTTTTAGCGAGGAGAAACAAAAAGAGGAAATGACCCCTAAGGGACGCGTCCTCGCCAGCCTGAACCATCATGAACCCGACGCCGTGCCGGTGGATTTCGGATCGACCGCGGTGACCGGGATCCATGTCAATGCTATCGCCGGCCTGCGCGAGCACTACGGCCTGGAGAAACGGCCGGTCAAGGTCTATGAGCCCTATCAGATGCTCGGCCTGATCGAGGAGGACCTCAAGACGATCATGGGCATCGACGTCGAGGGGATCCCGGCGCCCGAAACCCTCTTCGGTTTCCGGAACGAGAACTGGAAAGCCTATCGTCTGGACAGCGGTCTCGAGGTCCTCGTCTCCGAGCATTTCCGGACGACAAAGAACGCCAACGGTGATACGTTCATCTACCCCAAGGGAGACACGTCGGCGGCCCCGAGCGGCCGGATGCCCAGGGACGGCTACTTCTTCGACACCATCGTCCGCCAGGAGCCGATCGACGAGGCCCGCCTCGACCCGGCCGACAACCTCGAGGAATTCGGCCCGGTCTCGGAGCGCGACCTCGAATATTTCGCTGCCGAGGCCGAACGCGCCGCCTCCACCGGCCGGGCGGTCATGGCCACCTTCGGCGGGACGGCCTTCGGCGACATCGCTCTCGTTCCCGCGCCCTTCCTCAAGCATCCCAAAGGCATCCGCGACATCGAGGAATGGTACATCTCGACCGTCACCCGGCAGGACTACATCCACCGCGTTTTCGAGAAACAGACAGAGATCGCATTGGAGAACTTGTCCAGGATCAAGGACGTTGTCGGCGACCGCGTCGACGCCGTCTTCATCTGCGGGACCGACTTAGGCACGCAGCAGTCCCAGTTCTGCTCGGTCGAAACCTTCCGCAAGCTCTATTTCCCCTACTATAAAATGGTCAACGACTGGGTCCACAAGAACACCGGCTGGAAGACCTTCAAGCACTCCTGCGGCGCGGTCGAGCCGCTGATCGAGCCGTTCATCGAGGCCGGATTCAATATCCTCAACCCGGTCCAGGTCACGGCGGCGGGGATGGAAGCGGCGCGCCTCAAGAAAAACTACGGAGAGCGGATCGTCTTCTGGGGAGGCGGCGTCGACACCCAGACGACCTTCGCGTTCGGGACGCCCGCGGAAGTGCGCGAGCAGGTCTTGCGCCGGATGGAGGTCCTGGCCCCCGGCGGCGGGTTCATCTTCAACGCCGTTCACAACATCCAGGCCAACACTCCGCTGGCCAACATCGTCGCCATGATCGACGCCGTCAAAGAATTTAATTCAATAAAATGAGGCGATAGACAGAAATGCCTTCGCTTCCGATCGGGTTCTTAACGCCGTTTCTTCGACGTTTTTCTCAGCGCTGCGGAACTCGCAAACACAGGCTGTTCCATCATCCATGATCTGCGCTTGCGCTTATTTGGCATCTCCCCTCAATTGGGGCGTGCTCAGACAGTCCTCGCGGCCGCCGGAGCGGCTGCCCTCGAAAAACATCTCAGAAAGGCTGAACCCTCAACGTTCGCTCCAGGCATTTCTGTCTATCGTTTCGGGGTGATAAAGGAGAGGCAGATGAATAGACAAAGGATAATAGTCGCCATGTTTCTTTTGAGCGCAATAGTGGTGGTATCATGCGGGGTGCTGAAGAAGGGCCCCATCATCATCATCTCCAAAGACGCCTCGGCGCTCGAGGAACTGGCCGCCCAGGAGGTCCGGCGGTATCTTTACCTGCGGACCGGAAAGCTCCTCCTGGTCGAGCCCCGCTCGAACGCCGCCGACGTGCGCCATGACGCTATCGTGATCCTGGAAAAAGAACACTTCCTGGCGGCGGACTTCTCCGACCTCGAACTCAAGCCGAAAGTCGAAGCCCTGGGAGCGGAGGAATATGTCCTCAAGACCTTTCCCCACCGGAGAAAGACCGTCCTGGTCGTGGCCGGCGGCGACGGGGCCGGTACTCTCTACGGTGCTTACCGCCTGGCCGAGAAATGGGGCGTCCGCTTCTACCTGCACGGCGATGTTGTCCCGGACGCACAAATTCCCCTTGAGATCCCGGCGGTCGACGAGGCCGGCCGGCCGCTCTTCCGCCTCCGCGGCATCCATCCCTTCCACGATTTCCCGGAAGGCCCCGACTGGTGGAACGCGGAGGAATACAAGGCCATCCTCGGCCAGCTCCCCAAGCTGCGGATGAACTTCTTCGGCCTCCACACCTACCCCGAGGGCCATCCCAACGCCGAGCCGACCGTCTGGATCGGTCTTCCAGAGGACAGCCGGCCGGACGGCACGGTGAGCTTCAGCTATCCCTCGAGCTATCAGAACACGCTGCGCGGAAACTGGGGTTACGAAGCGACCAACACCGGCGACTTCCATTTCGGCGCCTCCGCGCTTTTCGAGAGTGACGGCTTCGGCCCTGAGGTCATGGGGACGGCTCTTCCCGAGCCGCAGACACCCGAGGAATCGAACGCGGTCTTCGGCCGTACCGGCGTCATGCTCCGCGACGCCTTCACCTTCGGCCGGAGTCTCGGCATCAAGACCTGTGTCGGGACGGAGATGCCACTGACCATCCCGGAGGCGGTCAAGAAGCGGCTCCAGGAAAAGGGCCTGGATCCCCGGGATCCCGCCGTAGTCCAGGAAGTCTATAAAGGCCTCTTCACCCGCATCCGGCAGGCCTATCCCCTGGATTACTACTGGCTCTGGACGGACGAGAACTGGACCTGGAGCGACGCCGACGAAAAGACGGTCCAGGGAGTGGTGGATGACGCCCGGATCGCCCTGGCCGCGGCCGCCGAAGTCCAGGCCCCCTTCGCCATGGCCACCTGCGGCTGGGTCCTCGGACCGCCTAGCGACCGGCCCCTCTTCGACCGGGCCCTGCCGAAAGAGGTGGCCGTGAGCTGCATCAACCGCGAGGTCGGGAAGGCGCCGGTCGACCCGATGTTCGCCCGCATCGGCGGCCGTTCCAAGTGGGCCATCCCCTGGTTCGAGGACGACCCGTCCCTCACTTCGCCCCAACTCTGGGCCGGCCGGATGCGCAAGGACGCGGTCGACGCCCTGGCCTACGGCTGTGACGGCCTCCTCGGCATTCACTGGCGGACCCGCGCCCTCGCGCCGAACATCGGCGCTCTGGCCGCCGCAGCCTGGAACCAGGAGCCCTGGGGCAAGTCCTTATCCTCCATCCAGGAGGAAGGCCCGGTCAACGGCGTCTACGTCTCGTTCCCGGGGAAGGACGTCGCCGGGACGAAAGAGCAGGCCCTTTATCAGGACATCAGGGACCGGGTCTTCGGATATAGCCTGAATGTCCCCAACGGGACCTACGACGTCGTCCTGAAATTCCGCGAAGGCGAGTTCAAGGAGAAAGGCCGCCGCGTCTTCGACATCTCCCTGGAGGGAAAGAAGGTGACCGAAAAGGTGGATATCTTCGGCCTGGTCGGGGCCGACCGCGCCCTCGACCTGCGCTTCCGGAAGGTCGCCGTCGAGGACGGCCGGCTGGAGATCGATTTCGCCGACCGCATCCACTATCCGACGATCGCCGGGATCGTCGTCGAGGGGGAGGGTTTCTCCAAAAAAATCAACTGCGGCGGAGGAGACTTCGGCGATTACGAGGCCGACTGGCCGGAGACGCCGCGTTACGCCCCCGTCCTCGATTTCTACGAGGATTGGGCCGCCCACGAATTCGGGCCCGAGGTTGCGGCCAAGGCGGCGGCCGTCTTCGCCCGGATAGACGGGCATCTCCCCCAGCTCAATGTCTGGACCGGGCCGGGAGGGATCAAGCCCGACCCTCGTCCCTGGGAGGAGGCGCGGAAGGACTTCGAGTTCGTGGACGAGCTGGCCGCGCTCGAGCCCCGGATCGCGGGAAAAGGAAACGCCTCACGGTTCGCCTACTGGCTGGCCAGCTTTTCCTACATGCGGGAGATGGCCCGTCTCGAATGCCTCTGGGCCGAGTACAACACCGCCTTGGAAACCCTCAAGCGGCTGCCCGACGAAAAAGCCAGGACCGAAGCGGCTGAAAGGGCCCTCCTGCCCATCCGCGAGCGCCTGGTCGGAGGCCTGAAGGACCTCTACGGGTTTCTGTTGGCCACGGTCAGCAACACGGGCGAACTGGGAACGGTGGCCAACTGGGAACAGCATCTCCTCCCCGCTCTGATGCACCGGCCGGGCGAGGAGCTGGGGAAGCTGCTGGGAAAGGACATTCCCTCGACGGCCCAGCTTCCCAGGACTTACGATGGGCCTCCCCGGGTGATCGTCCCCACGGTCAGGACGGCGCTCGTTCGGGGGGAAACCTTGAACCTCAAAGTGCTCATTCTGGCCAAGGAGAAGCCGGCCGAGGTGACGCTCCACTGGAGAGAGTTGGGGGAAGGCGAGTACGCGACGGCCCCGCTCGCGAATGTGGCCCGGGGAGTCTATCGGGTGTCCTGTCCGGAGACCGCCAAGGACATCGAGTATTATGTGAGAGTGTGGGTGGATAACGAAGAGGTCTTTTTCCCTCCGTCGGCCCCGCTCGTCGGCCAGACCGTCGTCAGGACGAGATGACCTCGCTTAGTAGAGGCCGGCGAAGAGGACATCGGCGTGGAAGAGATCGCGCGTCCCCCTGCGGATCTTGAAGTCGACGGTGTCCTTGACGTTGATGTAGAACCAGAATTTATCGAAAAGTCGAAGTTTCTTGATGTAGTAGTTGGCGAAATCCGAGATGTTGTCGACCAGGATCCGGCCGATCTCCTTGCCCTTCTCGTCGTTGACGACGATAGACTGGCCGACCAGCTGGCCATGGGCCTTGGCCTTTCCTTTCCCTTCCCATTCTTCGCTCTTGTTATAGGCGGTGATGGTCAGGGAGGCGAACTCGGCTCTTGCCCCGGCGCCGATGTAATCATCAAGCATAGGCTCTTCGGTCCGGGTGAAGACGGTCTGATATTGTCCGGAGGCGTCCTTGACCTCGATGCTGTCGGCGACGAAGACCGAGGGCTCCTGCTTGGATATGGACCCCTTGACCCTCACTTCTTTATCGGTCAGGAAGCCGGCATCCTGGCCCTGGATCATTCCCTGGACGAAAACATCGTAGCCCGTGGCCGCCGGCAGGTAGAAATATTTGGCCAGTCCAAGCTTGACGGTTCCCTCGAATTCGGTGGCAGCGGCGGCGACCGTTTCTTCCTGGGCTTCGCCCGGAGGAGTTTCCTGAGCGAAAACGACGCCGGCGAAGGCGAGCGTAAGGATGATCGAGCCGAAGAAGATTCGCTGAGAGATTCTATGAAGGTTCATCGGTTATACCTCCAGACTATAATCAGGACAATATCTTATACCACCGAAAAAAATAAAAGTAAAGATATTCGATTTAATCTCATTAACTTCTCATGTTCCTGCGGGTCATCTGCGCACTAGGAAAATCCCCCTCCTCCCAACCTCCTCCCACCAGGGGAGGAGGATATAGGGATTGCCTGCCCGTTTCCTCCCCACTTCTGTGGGGGAGGATAGAGGAGAGGGGGGCTAGGTAATCCCCCCTGCCCCCTTGAAGAATCAAGGGGGCAAAAGGTTGGTGTCTCTTAATTTTTTTCCCGGAGACACCCTTTAAGAATTTGTTCTTATTCTATTAATCCCCCCCTGCCCCCTTGGAGAATCAAGGGGGCAAAAGGTTGGTGTCTCCGGAAAGGTCGGCAGGCAAGGAATAGGCCGCTCCGCTCCGCTGACCCCCTGAGGGGAACGACGCCGTCCCCCTCAAACTCCCCCGCGGTGGCGCGTCTTTATGGATCGTTCTAAAGCCAAGTTATTTGTGAGACGCACCACTAGCTTCTCTCTTCCTGTCTGCGTCCAGGTCAACGCGGCTTCTTGGCCTCGCAGAAGCCATTTCATGCGCGGAACGGCCGAAGGCTAGCCGATGGCCGAACCTTTACTTGACAAGGGGGGAGTGATTTAATAGAATTTCGCCGGGCCAAGAGTGAGAGCGGACTTCCCGGCGTTGGGGCTAAGACATACAAAGAGTGAGTGAAATATGAGTAAAAAAAGCATCCCGGCGGAAGAGAAAAAAATCAAGATCCTCATTTTCTGTCCTTCGGAGATCATTCTTTCGGGGATCCTGAAAGCCATGGAAGCGGATACCAGCATCGAGATTTCCAACGTGGAAAAGAACACCATCGACAGCTTCATGGAATCGATCCGAAAGCTGCGCCCCCAGGTCATCCTCTTCGCCAACACAGAGCCCTTGCCCAACATGCGCGAGATCTGCAAGGCCATCAAGGAGATCTCCAAGCTCCAGAGCAAATCGCAGCTTCTGATCCTGGGAAGCATCCCTTCTCACGAGGAAATCGTCGGCTTGATCAACGCCGGCGCCAGGGGATATTTCGACCTGGCCGATCCGGCCGGTCAGCTCTCGGAGGCGATCCGGGTCATCCATAAAGGAGAGATCTGGCTCCCCCGGGACAAGATGAGCAGCATCATGGACAGGATCATCTCCGTCGTCGGCCGGGACCTCAAGGAGAAAACGCTCGACCAGCTCACCCCTACGGAGTTTCAAGTCCTCCGGCTCATCGGCCAAGGAAAGAGCAACGATGAGATCGCCGGGATCCTGTTCATCAGCAAGAACACGGTCCGGTCGCATATCAAGAGCATCTATGCCAAGCTGGACACGCACAGCCGTCTCCAGCTGGCCCTGTATGCAATAAATTCCGCCCTGTTTTAGCAGGGAGTCAAGCAGAGGTTGTAATGAAAAAAGCCCAGCGACCCAAAAAGGAAGAGGCCATTCCTTCCATCCAGGCCAACCGGCGGAGAGAATGGCGACTCGACCTGCCGCTCTCGACGATCATCGAAGGCCGCCTTCCCCACGGCGCGAGATTTTCCGAGACGACCACTCTCGAGAACATCAGCTCTGCCGGAGCCTACTTTTGCCTCGACTCGGGGGTCGTCGTCGGCTCCCGGCTCAACCTCATGATCGACCTGCCTAAGAACCTCAGCGGCGGCAAGGAGATCAAGCTCAACCTCGGCGGGATCACGGTCCGCCTCGAGGAACCGGACAAGAAAGGCAAGCGGCAGGGTGTCGCCATCCGTTTCAACAAGGACTTCAAATTCGTCGAGGCCGGCCGGAAGAAGAAAAAGAAAGCGAAATAACACCCCTGTGTCCATACTGACCGTGGCTCTGACGGGGGGGATCGCCACCGGAAAATCCGTCGTCGCCAAGCTCTTGGCCGATCATGGCTGTTTTGTCCAATCGGCCGACCGGGTGGCCCACGACCTGATGACGCCCGGCCGGGCGGCTTGGCACCACATCGTGGCCCATTTCGGAACAGACATCCTGAATCCCGACCGGACCCTCAACCGCACCCGCCTGGGAACGATCGTCTTTTCGTCGGCCCAGGAAAGGCAGTTCCTGAACAGGCTTATCCATCCTCTCGTCCTGGCAAAAAAGAAGACGGCCATCCGGACGCTCGAAAAAAAAGGCACTCATAAGATCTTCGTATCCGAGGCGGCCCTGACCATCGAATCGGGATTCGCTCCCTTCTTCGACAAGGTCATCGTCCTTCACTGCCCGGAAAGACTTCAGGTCGAGCGCCTGATGAAGAGGGACGGGATGACGCGGCGCGAAGCCTGGAAAAGGGTCCGCAGCCAGATGCCTACGGTCGAGAAGATCAAACAGGCCGATTATCTCATCGAAACATCGGGATCAGCGGACGAGACCGCCGTCCAGACCGAACGGGTGTACAAGAATCTGCTGGCGGATTTCCGTAAGAAACGAGCGCAGGAGAAAAGGAGTCCGTCTAGAAGTCGGCCGCGAGCGCGGCGGCGACGAGCGGGACCATGATCTCGTGGTGACCGATGAAATAGAATCCCCTCCCCTTTTTTCCCACGGCCCGGCGGACGACGTTCTGCTCCGGACGGTAGTGATGAAGGAAATCGAACACGGCGGTGGAGAATTTTTCGAGCTTCGTTCCTCTATTTCGAACGTAGCTCAGGGCCTTTAGAAAGACTTCGGGCAGGACGACGGCCGAACCGATGTTGATGAAGACCCCGCCGCCCTCGAGCTTTTCCAGGAGCGAGCAGAAGAGGAAGAAATCGGTCAACGATGTCTTGCCCAGGGCTTCGCCGCTGGCCCCGGGATGGAAGTGGATGGTATCGGTCCCGATAGCGACATGGACGCTCACCGGAATCCCGAGCTCGTAGGCGGAAAAAATCAGGCTGAGATATCTGTAGGGAAAATGGGAATCGGCCATCATCCGACCGACCGCCTCGCCCAGTCCGATTCCCCGCGCGGCCCCTTTTCTGATGGCCTTGTTCAACAGCACTCCCGTCTCGCGGGCCATCCCGAACTTTCCGGACCGGACCTGGGTCCCGACGTCCTCGGAGGTGCGGCCGCAAAAGGCGATCTCGAAATCGTGGATGATGCCGGCGCCGTTGAGCGCGAGCCCCGTGATCCAACCGTCCTTCATCAGCCGAATGACGACCGGATTGAGCCCCACCTTGATGACGTGGGCGCCCAGGGCAAAGAGGATGGCCTTTTTTTTCCTCCTGGCCGTTTGCATAAGAGCGAGGAAGTCCTTGAAGTCCTTCCCGGCCAGGATATTCGGAAGGCTGTCGATAAAGCCGGCCAAACGCTCTTCGGGCTCGAACGGTTTGGCAAAATCGTGGACATCCACCTTGCTTGGCCGATCATGAAGGCTGTACATATTCAGCCCGGATGGACCAAAGCGCTTCGGCCCTCGAGTGTTCAGGCGATGACTGGGCAAGTGTCGCGGACGGTGGGATGGCGCTTTCGGCACTGGCCGTTTATTTCCTGGTCAGCATATTCTTCAGTTCCTGGCCGGAGCGGAACTTGATCCGTTTTCCTTTTTCTATCTTGATCTGTTTCTTCCGGCGGATGTCCCGTCCGTAACCGGTCTTTTTATCGACCACCCGGAAACTTCCGAACCCCCGGATCTCGACCTTCTGGTTCTTTCCCAACGCTTCTTTCAAGGACTTCAGGATCGTTTCAACGATCAGCAACGATTTGGCCCTGTTGAATTCCGAATTCTTCTCGATGGCCAGGGCAATATCGTTTTTGATCATCTGAATCTCCTTCGGTCCGGCTGGACGATAGATTATAATTAATGAATCATTTCCAAAAAGTCAAGCCGCATTATTGACTTGATTTCCGCGAGTCCCTATAATGAAACCAACATGAAAAGAGCCATCCTGTCGGTCGTCCTTCTCTGCGTTCTCGTTCTTCCGGGCTGGTCGTCAATCTATAGGATCGTCGTCGACGCGCCGGTGCACCCGATCTCCTCCGAGTACATCACCCGTTCGATCGAAAAGGCAGAGCGCGAAAACGCCCGCCTGCTGATCATGGTCCTGAACACTCCCGGGGGACTCGATTCCGCCATGCGAGAGATCATCGCCAAGATCTTGGCCTCGCGGGTCCCCATCGTGACCTATGTCGCTCCGGCAGGAGCGCGGGCTGCTTCGGCCGGATTCTACATCGGGATCGCCAGCGATCTCTTCATCATGGCACCTGGGACGAACACCGGAGCCGCCCACCCGGTGGGAATCTCGATTACCGGCCAAGGCATGGACAAGACCATGGAGGAAAAGATCACTCATGACGCCGCCTCCTACATCAAGACACTGGCGGAAAAAAGAGGCCGCAATGTCCAGGCAGCGGAGGACGCGGTGCGAAAGAGCCTGTCCTATACCGAAAAAGAGGCTCTCGACAAGGGACTGATTGATTTCGTGGCCGCAAGCGAGCAGGAGATCATCGATCACTTCGATGGACGAACGGTCAGACGCTTCAATGGAGAAGTGACTCGGCTTGAGCTCAAGGGGGAAACGGTCATCGACATCCCGATGACCGCCCGGCAAAAATTCTTGATCACCATCTCCAACCCCAACCTGGCCTACATCCTCCTGATGCTCGGGCTTCTCGGTCTCTACTTCGAATTCTCCCATCCGGGAGCCATTCTGCCGGGTGTCCTCGGCGGGATCAGCCTTCTCCTGGCCATTTTCTCGTTCCAGATACTCCCCCTCAACTACGTTGCGCTGATCCTGATCCTGCTGGCCATCGGGCTGTTCATCCTGGAGGTCAAAGTGCAGAGTTATGGTATACTCGGCATCGGAGGCGTTATCGCCATGGTCCTCGGTTCCATTATGCTCATCGACTCTCCGATCCCCGAGCTCCAGCCCAGCCTGACCGTCATCATTCCTCTGGCCGTCGGCCTCTCCCTGATCTTCTTTTTCCTCCTGGTTCTCGTTGTCCGCGCCCATTCCAGAAAAGCGGCCACCGGCAAAGAAGGACTCATCGGCGAGGTCGGGCTGGCCCAGACCGACCTCAGCCCCGAGGGAAAAGTCTTCGTCCACGGTGAGATCTGGAATGCCGAAGCCGACGGGCCGATCGCCAAAGGATCCAAGGTCAAGGTTGTTCGGGTCTTGGACTCCCTCAAGATCCACGTCGAGAAGTTGTGAACGGAAACCCGACCGGTCGGTTCGCGTTGGCGGCTGTCCGGGCGGAAAGAAAGGAGGTTTCCATGGTCTTATCGGTTCCGATCATCATCGTCGGGATTATCGTCCTCTATCTTTTGAACTGCATCAAGGTTTTGCGTGAATACGAACGCGGTGTCATCTTCCGCTTGGGGCGGGTCCTTCCTCAGCCCAAAGGGCCGGGACTGATCTTCGTCTTCGCGCCCATCGACCGGATGCTGCGAGTCAGCCTGAGGCTGGTCACCCTGGACATTCCGCCCCAGGACGTCATCACCAAGGACAACGTCACGGTCAAGGTCAACGCCGTCGTCTATTTCCGGGTCATGGAACCGCTCAAAGCGATCATCGAGGTCCAGGATTTTCTCTACGCCACTTCCCAGCTTTCCCAGACGACGCTCCGCAGCGTGCTCGGGGAGGTCGAGCTCGACGACCTTCTCTCCGAGCGGGAAAAACTGAATGCCCAGCTCCAGGAGATACTGGACAAACACACCGACCCCTGGGGGATCAAAGTCCAGATGGTCGAGATGAAGCATGTCGACCTCCCCGAAACGATGGTCCGGGCGATCGCCAAGCAGGCCGAAGCGGAACGGGAACGGCGGGCCAAGGTCATCCATGCCGAGGGAGAATTCCAGGCCGCCTCCAAGCTGACCGATGCGGCCGACATCATCTCCCGCAATCCCCAAACCCTGCAGCTGCGTTTCTTGCAGACCATGACCGAGATCGCCACGGAAAAGAACTCGACGATCATCTTCCCTCTCCCCATCGAATTCCTGAAATCTTTTGCTGTCGACAAGCCACGAGCCGATAAATCGTGATGAAAAATAGAGAATTCCGGGAGATCCAGGTCTCCAGCACCCAGCTGGCCATCATCTTTCTGGGCATCTTGATCATCGGTGTCGTCATCTTTCTGCTCGGCGTCTCGGTCGGCAAGAAGCACGCTCGAGTCGCCGAAAAGGCCAACATCATCGCTCCAAAAGAACCGGAACAGATCAAGGAGAAGATCACGACGTTGCCTCAGATGAAACCGGGACAGGAGCCGGTTCGCGAGCCGGCCGGGAAGCCGACGGCCGCCGAAGCGCCGTCAACGCCGGTCAAAAAAGAGATCCTTCCCGAGAGATCCAAGACCGCACCCCCCAAGACCGAGCCCAAGGCCGCGCCCAAGTTCGGCCAACAGAGGCCGGTCGATGAAAAGAACCTCTATTATGTCCAGGTCGCCGCCCTGGCCGAACAGCCGGCCGCTCAAACCACTGCCCAGAAGTTCAGGGGAATGGGCTATACAGTCGTGGTCATGGATCCGCAGCCGACCGATCGGACTCCTGTCTACAGGGTGAGAGTCGGTGGCTTCCTGACCAGGGAGCAGGCGGACGAGGTTCGGGCCAAGCTTTCTGCTGCGGCCGGCGGAAAAACCGACTATTTCATCGTTCGAGACTGACAAGCGTTGGCGCGATGTCCTTTCTGCTGGCAACCTTGAGCGGTCTGCTGACCGCTCTGTGTTTTCCCAAGTTCGATCTTTTCTTCTTGGCCTGGGTCTGCCTGATCCCGCTTCTCTTCGCTCTTCTTAAAAAACGCCCCTGGCCGGCCTTCCGCATCGGCTTTATCGGCGGGTTCGTCTACTATGGCGTCCTCCTTTACTGGATTCCCTATGTTCCCGCTCATTACGGTGGGCTATCGCCGCTGCTGAGCATCCTCATCTATCTCGTCCTGGTCGTTTTTATGGCCCTCTCCTGGGGCGCATTCGCTGCGGTATTTAGCGGGATCGGGCTCACCTTTCCGCGCGGCGCTTTGATCGCTGCGCCCTTGATCTGGATCTCTTGGGAATATGTCTTCACCTACCTTTTCACCGGGTTTCCGTGGGGTCTATTGGGTTACAGCCAGGTTCATAACCTTCCCTTTCTGCAAACCGCTTCCGTGACGGGAGTCTATGGGCTGTCTTTCGTGCTCGTCTTTCTGCAGGGCTTCTTCGTACTGTCCATCTCGGCTCGCAGGAAAGCTCCGTTCTTTCTGGCCCTGGCCGTTGTGCTGGCCGTTCACGCGGCCGGATTTCTCAGCCTGCAAAAATCCTTTCCGGCCGGAGAACCATTTCAGGTCGCCGTCCTCCAGGGCAATGTCTCCTCGGACATTTACTGGGATCGCATCTCTGGGGAGGAGATCGAAACCCTTTTTTCCCGTCACCTCGAGCTCAGCCGCCGGGCCTCAGCGACCGGCGCAGGGCTCATCATCTGGCCCGAGTTTTCCGTACCACTCTGCTTCAGCTGCGAAGAGCCGCTCTACATCTATTTCAAGGAGACCCTTTTCCGGTTCGTCCAGACGACCGGCCGGACGCTGCTTCTCGGGACCAACGAGACGACCGTCGAGAAAGGCGAGCACCTTTATCTCAATACTGCCCTCTGCCTTCACCCCGACCTGTCCATGACCCAGTACCACAAGATGCATCTCGTCCCCTTCGGCGAATACACCCCTTACAAGAAGCTTTTCTTTTTCGTCGAGAAAGTGACCCACGCCATCGGCGATGTCACCCCCGGGAAGTCCCAGGTCCTCCATTCCTATGAAGGGATAAAATTTGGGTCGCCAATCTGCTACGAGATCATCTTCCCCGGATTGGTCCGCAAGTTCGTCAAGAAAGGCGCTCATTTTCTGGTGACCATCACCAATGACGGATGGTACGGAGAAAGCGCTTCCCCCCAGCAGCACTTCCGCATCGCCGTCTTCCGGGCGGTCGAGAACAGGCGTTTCCTGCTGCGGGCCGCGACAACCGGGATCAGCGGCATCGTCGACCCCTATGGCCGCATCCAGGCCCGTTCCAGGCTGATGACCGAGACCTATCTGACCGGGAGGATCAGGCCCATCGAAAAGTTATCTTTCTATGCCCGCCACGGCGATCTTCTCTCCTATCTGAGCTTGACTTTCACAGGTATCTTCTTTATTCTTGCCCTTGTCAAGAAGGCCGATGAGCGCAAATAATCCCCCCCCCGCGGACCAGCCTTCTGATCTCCAGGCCCAGATCAAAGAGCACCTTCTCAAGTTCGAAGAGCTCCGAGGTTTTCTTTGACCTAGAGAGCAAAAAAACCCAACTCGACGCCATCACCACCGAGCTTTCATCGCCCGCGACCTGGCAGGACCAGAAAAGGTCCCAGTCGCTGCAGCAGAGAAGAAAAAAGCTTGAACATGAGGTCAAGGCCTTTTCCCGGCTGGAAGAGAAGAAAGAGGAGGTCGAGGTCCTGTCCGAGCTCGCGGCCGAGGGAGAGGACGTCGGCGGAGAGTTGAAAAAGGCTCTCGCCGCCCTGGCGAAAAGCCTCGAAGAGGCCGAACTCCAGACCCTGTTCTTCGAGGAGGATGATGCCCGTAACGCTCTCTTCACCATCCACCCCGGCGCAGGAGGGACCGAATCCCAGGATTGGGCCCAGATGCTCCTGCGCATGTACCTGAGATACGCCGAACGCAAGGGCTACAAAACTGAGATCCTCGACTCGATGCCGGGAGAGGAGGCCGGGATCAAGAGTGTCACCGTGCGGGCGGAGGGCGATTATGCGTTCGGACACTTCGGTCAGGAGTCGGGCGTTCACCGGCTGGTCCGGATCTCGCCTTTCGATGCCAACAAGCGGCGCCATACCTCCTTCGCCGCCGTCTTCGTCTTTCCCGAGGTGCAGGAGGACATCGCCATCTCCATCAATCCCGAGGACCTTCGAATCGACACCTACCGGTCCTCGGGCCGGGGCGGTCAGCATGTCAACGTCACCGACTCGGCCGTACGGATCACCCACCTTCCGACCGGGATCGTCGTTCAATGCCAGAGCGAGAGGTCGCAGCACAAGAACAAAGCCTCGGCGATGAAGGTGTTGAAAGCCCGCCTCTACGAGAGGGAAAAGAAAAAGCAACTTGAGAAGTTCGAGAAAATGGAAGAGACCAAGTCCGATATCGCCTGGGGAAATCAGATCCGGTCTTATGTTCTGCACCCCTACCAGCTGATCAAGGACCTGCGGACCCGGATCGAGATCGGCGACGTCGATAGGATCCTGGACGGCGACCTCGACGAATTCATCAAGGCCAGCCTGGTGATGAGGAAGAGATCGGCGCCGGCATCATAGCGCCTCCTTCTTGACCTTTTCCCAGAGTTTACCGCTCGAACCGTCGTCCGACACTCTCTTTCTTCTCCATACCGGGCTCCCTTGAAAAATCGCCGGAAAAATTGTAGCATTGTCGTTCAGAACAATAGTCGAGGCGGTGATAAAAATCAATTCCCGTTCCCGGGAGAGAGAGCCCCGCAAGAGGACGACCATGACCAAGAAAAATTCTCATGACCCTGAGCGCCCCAAAGAGCCAAGCGAGCCATCCCGCCAGGAATTCCTCCCTCCGCTGGATTTCAGCTCGATCGTTCTTCCCATTTTCACTCAGGCCTTGCTTAAGCTCGGCCTCCTGGGAGATCCGGAAAAGGCGGAGCCTGAATTGAACCTGGAGCTGGCCCGGAGGATGATCGACATTCTGGACCTGCTCAAGGATCGCACCAAAGGGAACCTCAGCCCGGAGGAGGAGACATTCCTGGATTCCTGTCTCCAACAGCTCAAGGCAGGCTACCTGGAGAAGGTCAAGATCATCAACCTCTGATCCCATGAAGGTCTTCCGCGGGCTCGAGCAACGGCCGGTTTTTCCGGACGGCACGGCGGTCGCCATCGGCAACTTCGACGGGCTTCATCTGGGCCACCAAGAGATCCTTCGCTTCCTGGTCGATAAAGCGCGGGAGAGGAAATTGACCTCCCTCGTGCTGACCTTCTCGCCCCACCCGGAGAAGGTCCTCGGCGGAGGCCGGACCGCCATGATCCAGACCCTGGACCAGAGGCTGGCCGGCATCCGGGCCGGCGGAATAGAGGCCGTTCTTCTGGCGGGCTTCAACAAAGCCTTTGCCGATCTGACCGTCGAAGAGTTCGTCGATCGGTTCATCGTCACTTTCTTGGCCGCTAAAGAAGTGGTCATCGGTGAAAATTTTCGGTTCGGCCGGAACCGCCGCGGGGATGTCGATGACCTGCGCCGCTATGGCCGAAAAATGGGCTTCGCCGTGCATCCGCGCCCGGCCGTTTTCCGAAACGGACAGATCGTCAGCAGCAGCCGCATCCGGAGCCTTCTTCAAGCAGGGACCATCCTCACAGCCAACAGACTCTTAGGACGCCCTTACCTGGTCGAAGGCAGGGTGATCAGAGGTCGGGGCCGCGGCCGGGACCTGGGTTTCCCCACGGCCAATATCCGGGCGGAAAATGAGATCGCTCCGCCGGGAGTCTACCTCACGCTGGCTCGGATCCAAGGCCGCCTTTATCCCTCGGTGACAAACAGCGGAGACCGCCCGACATTCGGCGCCGGCTCGGCGCAGATCGAAACCTACGTCTTCGATTTCCAGGGCGTCCTTTACCGCAAGAGAATCGGTCTTCACTTTCTCCTCAGGCTCAGAAAGGAAAAACAATTCCCCGGAGCGGACGAATTGATCAGGCAGATCCGGAAAGACGTGGCCGCCGCGCGTTTGTATTTCGAGAAGAAGGCATCGGCTCTGGGGGTGATTCGGGTCTCACCCGGACGATGAACAGGCCCAGACAATTGACTTTTTCTTCCTCTTCGGGCATTTTCAAAGGGAAGGGGCCGCCCCTAGGAGATCGTTCATGAAAGTCAAGATCAAAGCCAGAGTCATGGACGGGAGCAAGATCAAGAGAGCCCTCATCCGGATGACGACCGAGATCCTGGAAGGCAATCACAACTTGAAAAACCTGGTGATTATCGGCATCCGGACGCGCGGTATCTACCTCGGCCGGCGCATCTCCCAATTGATCGGGGAGCTCGAGAGAGTGGACATCCCGGTCGGAGCGCTCGATATCACCCCCTACCGTGATGACGTGTCCGGGCTCGACATCTCTCCCCTGGTCCAGAAGACAGAGATCCATTTCTCCATCGCCAACATGGACGTGCTCTTGGTCGATGATGTTCTCAACACCGGCCGGACCATCCGGGCGGCCCTGGATGGACTCTTCAACCTGGGGAGGCCGCGGACGATCCAACTGCTCGTTCTGATCGACCGTGGCCACCGTGAGTTGCCCGTCCGGGCCGACTACGTGGGGAAGGTCCTGCCCACCTCCAAGCGGGAGCTCGTTCAGGTGAAGCTGACCGAAGTCGATGGCTGCGATGAGGTTCTGATCACCGAACCCGCCGGGCTCAGAAGAAAGAGAACTCCGAGAGAGAACGCGCATGAAACTTCTGATTAAGAACGGGAGGGTCATCGACCCTTCCTCCCGGACCGACGAGACGCTGGACATCCTCATCGAAAAGGGAAAAATCCTCGCCCTCGGACCCAGGATCGAGGGGGCGGGGATCCCGGTGATCGATGCCGCCCGGCTTGTGGTGGCCCCGGGTTTCATCGACATGCATGTCCATGTCAGGGAACCGGGTCAGGAGGAAAAAGAAGATATCGCCACGGCCTCACGGTCAGCGGCCAAGGGAGGTTTTGCCACGATCTGCGCCATGCCCAACACGAATCCCGTCAACGACACTCGTGTCGTGACCGAATACATCGTCGCCGAAGCTCGAAAACGGGCCGTCGTCTCCGTCCTGCCGATCGCCGCCATCACCAAAGGGCTGGCCGGAAACGAACTGACCGATATGGCCGACCTCCTGGCGGGCGGGGCCGTCGCCTTCTCTGATGACGGCCGCGGAGTCCAGAACAGCCGGATCATGAGGCAAGCCCTGGAACTCGCCAAGGGCTTGAACACCTTGATCATCGATCACTGCGAAGACGATAACCTCAGCCGTGGAGGCATGATGAATGAAGGCCCGATCTCTGCCCGAATGGGACTTCGAGGGATTCCTGCCGCAGCCGAAGACGTCATGGTCTCCCGGGATATCATCCTGGCCGAGGCGGCCGGCGCCAGGGTGCATATCGCTCACCTCAGCACCCGGGGAGCCGTTGAGTTTGTCCGGTGGGCAAAGGAGAGAAAGGTCCCGGTGACCGCCGAAGTCACTCCCCACCATCTGGTCCTGACCGATGCCGCCCTCGAAAGCCTAGATCCCGACCTCAAGGTCAATCCCCCCTTGCGTGATGCCGAGGATACCGAAGCTCTTCAGAAGGCCGTCGGTGAGGGCGTTATCGATGTCTTCGCCACCGACCACGCTCCCCACACTCCTGAACAAAAGGCGCTCGGTTTCGATCGGGCTCCCTTCGGAATCGCCGGCCTGGAAACGGCGGTTTCTGTGCTCCTGGACAGCCTGGTCAGAAAACGGATCATCCCCCTGATGCGGCTGATCGAAATGCTCTCTACCCGGCCCGCCCAGATCCTGGGACTCAGAAGCAAAGGCCGAATCTCGCCGGGCGCCGACGCCGACCTGACGATCCTCAATCTTCACAAAGAGGTCGACGTCGACGTGGGAACCTTCGTCTCCAAGAGCCAAAACAATCCCTTCCACGGCTGGAGGCTCAGGGGCGCTCCCCAGATGACCATCGTCGGAGGGAAGGTCGTCTTCCCCTTCAGTTCTTCTGCAGAGCGATGAAAACGAACCTCTCCAAAATCGAGAAGGCCATCGACCTCGAATTTCGTGACAAGGACCTTCTCCGCAGAGCCCTCACCCACTCTTCCTATGCTTTTGAACATCTCGGCGAGGGGTGGCCGGATAATGAAGTCCTGGAATTCCTGGGCGATTCCGTCGTCGGACTGGTCATCGCCGATTTCTTCTGCGCCACGTTCCCGAACCTCAAGGAGGGTGACCTATCCAAGTACAAATCCGCCGCTGCCGGCACTCAATCTCTCTCTGACTTCGCCCTAAAGATAGGCCTCCATAAGTTTCTACTCTTGGGAAAAGGGGAAGAAAAAAGCGGCGGCCGCGGGAAAAGGAATATCCTGGCCGGCGCCTTCGAAGCCCTGCTGGGAGCGGTCTATTTGGAGCACGGTTATGAAACGGCCAAGGCCCTTCTTTTCCCCCTGCTGCAAAAATCATACAAAAAGAGCGCCGGCCGCGAGCTCCTGATCAACAACTACAAGTCCGCTCTGCAGGAATACTTCCAGAAGGAAAACCTGCCCGCACCATCCTACCGGACCGTCACCTCGATCGGACCCGATCACAGCAAGACGTTTTTTGTCGAGGTCTATCTGGGTCGCTATCCCCTGGCCAAGGCAAAAGGTCATTCCAAGAAGAACGCCGAGCAACGCGCCGCCCAGATAGCGCTGAAGAGTCTGTTCGGACACAAGATGAAGGTCCTGGCGGCCGAGACATTCGTACTCAAGAAATGATCGAACATTACGAATTCGGCCGGATGCGGGTGGACGGCCGCTCTTTTTTAGCCGACCTGATCATCCTTCCCCAGATGATCCGGGCCTCGTGGTGGCGACAAGAAGGCCATCGGTTGGTCCGGGCGGACCTCGAGGACGTCTTCCGGGAGGAACTCCAAGTCCTGGTCGTCGGGACGGGATTCTTTGGCCTGATGAAGGTAGACGAAGATGTCAAGAGAGCGGCCCGGGAGAAAGGACTCGAGCTCCATGTCGACAAGACCAAAAAAGCGGCCGCGTTGTTCAACAGATTGGCCGGCCGGAAGAGAACGGCCGGGGCCTTTCATCTGACCTGTTGAGGATCACCCGGGCCATGGCCAGATGTTCCCACTGCCAACAGAGAAAGGCCAAGAGGTCATGTCCCGCCCTGGGATCTTCCCTTTGCCCCCTCTGCTGCGGACGACTGCGAGAAAAAGAGCTTCACTGCCCTCCCGGCTGCCCCTATCTCTCCCGGCATAAACCCTACCAGGAGAACAAGGTCATCCAAAAAAAGAGAACGTTCTCCGAGGAAGTCCTGAACGACGAGCGGCTGGCTTGGCTGACCCTGAACATCGAGGCGCCGCTCCAAGAATTTGGGGAGCAGAGACCCGGTTTCACCGACAAAAACGCCATCCTGGCGCTCGAATATGCCAAGACCCGGGTGGAGAAAGGCCGTTCCCTGATCGTGCTTGCTCAGGACGAGGGACAGATTAAGAACGAGGCCGGAGAGGCCATCCTCCGGAGTCTAAACCAGTGCCGCTTTCAGCGGAAGATCATCCTGCCCCAGAACCTGGAAACATACACTCCGGAAGAGAAGATCA
>Ga0307379_10002743_pt1 | contig 25870 bp, 12 predicted proteins | sample UN2MG_FD_202237 | JGI IMG/M metagenome (GOLD analysis project Ga0307379, IMG submission 202237) | Soil microbial communities from Risofladan, Vaasa, Finland - UN-2 | ecosystem: Environmental > Terrestrial > Soil > Coastal area > Acid sulfate soil | place: Finland: Risofladan, Vaasa | collected...
CAGCAAGAAATAATACATGAAGGGCTAAAGATCAATGAACGAAGGGGCTAAAGGAGAAACTCCCCCCAAAGCAGGGGCTAATCGTACGATAACATATTTAGTTATGTACTATATTCCATCAATCTATAATTTATAATAATAACGAGAATTCTGGAAAAATGGGATTTTAAAAGAGGCAACCAATGAAAACAAGAGAGAAGTATCTTTTTCTGGTTTCAGTTATTTTAGTTTTTTTCATCTTTAGTTTCTTTGGTTGCAAAGGAGAAAATGAAAACGAGAAGCAAATAAATCAACAAGTAGCTCAAGCAACAGAGAATGAAAAAAAGGTTGAGCTTGAATCCATAGAAGAAATAAAACCCAAAGAAATAGTAAAAGAGAATGAAGGGAAAGATCTCAACGAAAAAGAGAAATTAGTGGGCAAAGAAAAGGAAGAATATGTATTTGTGGAAAAGTGGGATGAGGAATCCATAGGTGAGCAAATCTCTCCGGGTGGAATCGCCATTGATTCAAAAGGCTTTATTTATGTTTCTGACGCTACGAATCACTTCATATATAAATTTACTCCTGATGGAAAATTGATACTTAAGTGGGGAAAAAAGGTGAAATTTTTATGGGGGTATGGATTAACAGTAGATTCAAATGATTTCATCTATCTGAGTGATCCCTGGGGAAATAAGATTTATAAGTACAGCTCGGATGGAAAATTAATAAAGAAATGGGGAGAGATGGGAAAGGAAAAAGGAAAATTAAGAGAACCCTGTGGAATAGCTGTGGACTCAAATGATTTTATATATGTAACAGATAGACGGAATCACCGAGTTCAAAAATTTACCACAGATGGAAAGTTTATCACTATGTGGGAAAAGGGAGAAGGCAAAGAAGGAAAGTTTAGGGATCCGATGGGAGTTGCTGTAGATTCAAAGGATTTTGTGTATGTAGCTGACACTTGGAATCATCGGATACAGAAATTCACATCGGATGGAGAGTTTATCACTATGTGGGGAAAGAAAGGAGAGAAGGTAGGAGAGTTTTTGGCAGCAGGTGCAATAGCAGTTGACTCAAAGGATTTTGTATATGTGTTAGATAGTAATAATCATCGGATACAGAAATTCACATCGGATGGAAAATTTATCACTAAATGGGGCAAAAAGGGATGGAGAGAAGGTGGAGAGTTCGAGCATCCAAGAGCAATAGCAGTAGATTCAAAAGGTTATGTTTATGTCAGTGATCTTGGGAATCACAGAATTCAGGTCTTTAAGAAAAAATAGGATTCTTTAAAAATATTTTAGAAGATGGGAATAAAAGTTAAGAAAAAAGGGAAGTTTTTCCTTTTAATTCTGCTAGCATTGCTCGTTTTTAAATTAGCCTATCCACTTTCAAGGCATCGTGAGATTACTGATTTAACAGTTGATATAAAAATTCAAATTCATGAAGGCGACAAATGGTCAGGCCAACTTTCAAAATACATAAATTCTATAAGTTTAGGGAGCCATAATGAGGATAACCCTTATACTAAAACTCTCCATCATTTCTGGAATCCTAAAACTGGAGAAGGCCTCTTTGATCCACTCGATAACGCCCTCGAGAGGAGCAAGAAAAAATACGATAGTGCACTATCATTATATGCTAAATGTAATAAAAAGAAGGCATGGGAGAGATTCGGTAGTGCATTGCATTTACTCCAGGATATGGGCGCACCTTCTCATGTTCACAATGCTCCACATGCACTTCATAATGTTCAGAATAAAGGCTATGAGGCTTATATAAAAAGGGAATGGGATAATATAAATGAATATTTAAATTCAATAAATGAAGAATTAGTCAGAAGAGCAAAAGAAACAAAGCTAAACGATATTACCACTTTGCAGGTTGATCTGGCAAATATAGCTTACCAATATCCATTTGATGAAGATGGTGTTTACACCGTACAAGATGATGAATGCAAAATAATAGCAACGGGGACCCTTGATGAAGTAATAATATATGGTGCGACTTTAATAAATAAATTCATAAATGATGTCGCGAAGAAAAAGAAGGATTGCAATGGTGGGGATAATCGAAATGATAATCCTGATGATAATTTCAGTGTTCACAGTTCCTTATTCAGTTTTGATGATTTTGAAGAGAATGAGTCTTACTACTATGATCTATACATAAGAACGGGTATAAAAAAGGGATTAATCACTCTTTATTACTCTAAAAAAGCTCAACATATGTATGGAGAATTGTACAGATATGCAGAGGAAGCCGTAAATCAAGGAGATGAAAGCATATATATAGAGAAGCTTAATGAGTTTTATGATTTTAGGGATAAGATTGAAGCAATAACAAATCTTCCAGATCATGAAGAGCATTTTGAGAGAGGAGCGGATATAGCTATCTTAAAAAATGGATATTCCAGGGAATGTAGTCGTTTATTCATTAATAAGTTAAAAGAACCGATAAGGCCAATCGAAAATAGTTTTTCCCCTGAGATATTAAATGATCAGCCCATCTTGGTCATACCTACAGGAGGATTGATTGGATTAGAAGGATCACAGTCGTTAAAAGAGCTTTTAAAAAACTATGTGGAATCAGGAGGCGTGCTTATTGTCTTTCCTCAGCAACATGGATATGAATTCTCAATAATTCCTACGCCAGATGGAGAACCAATTGGAGCTTTTGGATGGAGAGAGGACCAAAGTTGTCAGACAAACTCAGTTTATGTAGACACCTGGCATCCTGCACTCTCTTCAGCGGCAAGATCACTGATAAGCTCTCCAATAGACGGCTATTTTCCTTATTATCCGTCTAATTCCACTATTCTTTTAAGAAGAAGAATTAATGGAATGCCCGCAATGCTTACTTATCCTTACGGGGAAGGTCGGGTGGTAGTGACTTCACTTTATGAAGATTGGGGATTTGGACATTGGCAATCTTCACTTCAAGGGAGGTCTATTATTAGAGACCTTATCACCTGGGCAAAGAATCCAGATTTAGAGATTCCGGAGTACAATTTAAGAGATAATGCGCGGCCAGAGGTCTCTCTAAATCTTGAGCTAAAGAATATATCAGAAGAAGCTGCCTCAAAGGTTAAAATTTTATGGTTAGATCCTGACAGAAATATTTATTTTGAAGAAGAAAGGCTAGTATCCATTCCTCCAGGAGAAGAAATTACTATTCCTGTGAGTCACGCTTTCAGCGGCATACCAGATAATAAACTTGGCATCTGGCATATAGATTACATTCTTTATGATTCTGAAGGAAATGAAATTCAACCTCAGGCAGAAACAGATTCTGGAAGGTTTATTCTCTCCAGACCTCCGACAGAGCTCTTTGAAGTGTCTGATTTAGCTGCGAATATTACTGTTTCTGATGAAGAAGTATGCTGGGGTTCACAGGTGAGCTTTCAGGCTCATTTTACAAATCGAGCCGCAGAAGATAAGAGACTTCATCTTTGGTGGGATTATACACATGGCGAGGCTGAATATTGGGGTGAGGTTGTTATTCCTGCCGATAGTACATTGACTGAGGAAATAACAATAGTTGCTCCCTATAGTTGGGTAGCTAATTTTTGGCTGCATATTTTTGAAGAGAGCGGAGAAGGAATATATAGCAGCCTCAGAAGTATGTATCGTAGGGGGACTAGCGTGGAGCCGTGGACTTATGCGGGTTCTGCGAATAAGGGATTCAGAATAATAACACCTTCTGTTGAGCTTAATGCTCAAACTGATAAAGAGTATTACAAAAAAGGAGAAACCGTAAACACGACTCTCACTCTTAAAAGCTTGGTACATCTTCCTTTTGATTTGATAATAAACTCGAAAGTAAAAAATCCATTAAATAAGATAGCCTATGAATACTCTTTGGTCAAACATATTGAAGCTAATGAATCAATTCAAGAAAATGTGAATTTCTTATTGCCACCAGATGCAAAACTGGGAAGATACTTAATCAATATAGAAGCAATCCTTCCTCATTCATCCCTTTCCTATGAAAAGAGGATTGGGGGGTTTCAGGCATTTTTCGATGTACTTGAGACTCAATTGCAAAGCAATGTGATAATCCCTTCTGTTTTTCAGCCTAATTCTTCAAATACAGTTTCATTTGATTTAACAAATACTGGATTAGTAGAGGTTTCAGATGGCTACGTAGAATTAAAATTGTTAGATCCAGAGGATAAAGAAGTTTTTCATGAAACAAAGAATTTTGCATTGCCTCCTGACCAGAGCACAACTTTGAATTTTGATATTCTTCTTCCAGAGATAAAATTCGGAGATTATAAGCTAACATACACTGTATTTGACGGAGAAAATATCAGTGGATCTATTGAGAAAGTAATTCCTTCAAAAGTCAGTATGAGTGCAGCTTTTGACAAAGACTCTTATCGAATGCGGGATGATATGAATATAGATTTAAGTGTGATTAATTGGGGGAAGTTTGTGGAGGAATTGACCCTCAACGTAAAAATACCAAGCTTCCAATACGAAAAAACAGAGAATGTGACAATAAATCCAGGGCAAAAGCAGGATTTTTCATTTTCAACTAAAGTTCCTATTAATATTGGAAGTATTCTACATCCTTTGGAGGTTACTTTAACACTTCTTTCTGGAAGCGAACTAAAAAGGAGTTTTAATCTTATTGCAGTTCCTGAATCAAATTTAGTTGTTACTTTAGATAAAGCAGAATATTCAGCCGGGGATAATATTGAATTTATAATATCAAATTCAGGGGGAGTGGATGCTCCTTTCAGTTATGAAGTGAAACTAGGTGATCTGAAGCATAGAAGAAATATTTATCAGAGCTCAGGTAATGGTGTAGCTCTAGCCGGGGGAATTACTCCATTAACTTTCACTATTCCATCTCAATCAATTAATGGTGATTATTACCTCAAGGTTAAAGCAATAGACAATTCAAATAATAGAAAGATGGAGCTTAATAAAGAGATATTTATATCAGGCTTAAAAGCTGATCTAGAGGTTAAAACTGATAAAGAGATCTATTTAAATACAGAGGATATTACTTTGCTATCTAAGGTATTCAATTTTGATAAAGAAATTGTTGAAGGAAAAATTAGTTTACAAGTGGTGGAATTAAATAAATGGAAACACTATACTAATCCATTTGTGGATGGAGTATTCTCTATTGCAGTTGATGAAGAAAATAACGTATGGTTTGGCACTAGGAAAGGCGTTGTTAAATTTGATGGGATAAATTGGGTTATTTATAATACTTCAAATTCAGAATTAGTTAACAACAATATAACTGCAATTATTGAAGACATATATGGCAATATATGGATCGGAACATCTGGGGGAGGAGTAAGTAAGTTTGATGGCACTAACTGGATTACTTACAACACTTCAAATAGTGGATTGGCTAGTAATTATGTCCCTGCAATTGCTGAAGATCAAGATGGCAATATATGGTTCGGAACAAATAGCGGAGTAAGCAAATTTGATGACACTACTTGGACAGCTTATAACACTTCAAGTAGTGGGCTAGCACATAATCAAATAAATTCAATCGCTATAGATCAGGATGGAAATTTATGGTTTGGGACAAATTACGGAGGAGTTAGCAAGTTTGATGGTACAAACTGGACTACTTATGACACTTCAAATAGTGGATTAGCAGATAATCATGTGCGTCCAACAGTCATAGACCAAGATGGAAATTTGTGGTTTGGATTTGCAACATCTGGTCATGGAGTAAGTAAATTTGATGGTACAAACTGGAACAGTTATGATACTTCAAATAGTGGATTGGAAAATGATCGGGTCCAGAGAATTGCTGTAGACCAAGAAGGAGATTTGTGGTTTTCGACCTGGGGTGGAGGAGTGAGTAAGTTTGATGGAACAGACTGGATTACTTACAACACCTCAAATAGTGGAGTGGGAGATGATTTTCTAGAATCAATTGCTGCAGATAAGGAAGGAAATATATGGATTGGAACATGGCATGATTATGAAGGAGTAATCAAATTTGATGGAACAAATTGGACAACTTATGACAGCTCAAACGTTGGTTGGATAGGAAAAAATAAAGTTAATTCTTCAACAACGGATCAAGAAGGAAATTTGTGGTTCGGAACATCTGGGGGAGGAGCAAGTAAGTTTGATGGAACTAACTTGATTACTTACAACACTTCAAATAGTGGGTTAGTCCGCAATTCTATATATGCAATAGCTGAAGATCAAGATGGCAATTTGTGGTTCGGAACAGGGGGGGGAGTAAGCAAATTTGATGGTACCTCTTGGACAACTTATGATACTTCAAATAGTGAATTAGTAAGCGATTATATATATACAATTGCTGAAGATATGTATGGCAATATATGGTTCGGAACATCTGGGGGAGTAAGCAAGTTTGATGATACTACCTGGACAACTTATGATACTTCAAATAGTGGATTGGGAAATAATTGGGTGCATTCAATAGTCATAGACGAAGAAGGAAATTTATGGTTCGGAACATATGGGGGAGGAGTAAGCAAGTTTGATGATACTACCTGGACAACTTATGATACTTCAAATAGTGGATTACCATACAATTATGTATATACAATTGCTATAGATCTAGATGACAGTATATGGTTCGGAACATATCAGGGAGTAAGTAAGTTTGACGGAACAAACTGGACAACTTATGATACTTCAAATAGTGGGCTAGCATATAATCGAATAAATTCAATCGCTGTAGATCAAGAAGGAAATATATGGTTTGGAACAGATGGGGGAGCAAGTAAATTCAATGGCATGAATTGGATTACATATGATCCTTCAAATAGTGAACTAGTAGATGATGTTAATTGCATAGCAATAGATTTAGATGGAAATAAATGGTTTGGGACAGACAATGGTATCTCCATGCTGGTAGGAGGAGGAGGAAGAGGAGTTCCTCTTTGGCAAAAGGATTTTTCAATTAATCAAGCGGCAAACCAAACTCAGGAATTTACTGAGAATATAGGTAAATTAGATTATACAGGAAAGCTTTATCTTGAAGGGAAATTGTTATCATCTACAGGGCAGCTAATCTCTGAAACAGAGTATCCTTTTTACGTTACTGAAAGCAGTACAGTTCTTGTATTCAGTCCAGATAAGACAGTTTATAGACAAAGTGAGACGGTATCGATACGGGGAGAGGTGAAAAACCTGGCTAGTGTTGAGGCCTCAGACTTGATTCTTACAATTCAGAAACAATCCACAGAGCCAGGAAGCGAGCCTGAGGAGGTTTATAGCGATACTTTTGACATTCCAGCCGGAGGAATGCATTTATTTTCATTCACTGTGCCTTCCGATTATGAAGGAACTTATGTTTTAACTGGTATAGTTACACAAAACACTGATGAAGTAGCGAATGCTTCTGATCAATATCAAGTTTCAAGTCCTCGTATCAGTGCCACTGTTTCAGCTCCAGAAGTTGCAGGCTTGAATCCCTTTGAAATTATGATCGAGCTTGAGAATACAGGATTAATTGACGGTACGGTGACAGTTAATATTCAGCCTGCTGGTTTTTCCGAGGAGGTTATTATTCCTGCTGAAGAGACAAAGCTTGTCACCTCAACCCAACAGATTATACAAACAACAGCATTCGAAATAAATCTCACTGGAGATTGTACAGAAACAGTGACTAAAGATGTCTTTTATGGGTTGGGTGCAGAAATTCTAGTCACTCCTCAGTCCCTATATCCTGAAGGAAGAGTAGAGATCCCGGTTAAAGTGACCAATACAGGGCTGTTGGAAAATCAAGTGGGCATAGATTTCACCTTGAGCTTGAACGGCACTCAAGCAGCTCAGTTGACCAAATCGTACTATTTGCCGGTTGGGCAATTTATGGAAGATACCCTCGGTTTTGATTTAAGTGCAGGGACTTATACATTAACCTGGAACTCTCTTTATAGTGCAGCGCAAATAAGTTTCGAGGTGAGGCCTCTGGAGAAGATGGAGATGACTGCTGCGTTAGGGGTACAGACAGAGGGAGTTTTCCCCTTGAATGTGAATTTGGCCAACGCGGGCTTCGATGATTTTTCGGGCAGTATCTCTGTAGAATCAGAAATCCATTCATCCTTCCAAGAAGTCACACTGGCTTCAAGCTCTTCTAATATCTTCACCTTTAGCATTATTCCCGAAGGGATAGCTGACGGGGAATACAACCTTCTGGTTAAACTTTTAAGATTGGATAACACACCAGTACGGGAACAAACTGTATCTCTTACTGTGACCAAACCTCAATTTGCTCTTACGTCCCCACCCACAGGATTAAGTTTTAGCACTGGTGAAGATGCTTCATTCCCGTTCACGCTCAAGAATACAGGTTCTCAGGAAGGAAGAGCAAGCTTAAAGGTCAAAGTGATGGATATGGAAAGTGCAGATGACCTTTATCTGGGCGCCGGGCAGGAGAAAGACCTTTCCTTTGCCTTCCTGGTTCCGTATGACCTGCCTCAGGGGGATTACGTCGGCAAATACTCATTAGCCCAGGAAGGAGCACCGCTGCCTTTACAGGGAGAGTTCAGGTTCATTGTCCACGGAATAGACATAGATGTTGAGGCTCAGCTCGACAAGGGTACATACACGGAAGGAGAAACGGCACTCCTGACCTTGACTATCACCAATAACTCCCAGGCCTCAATCGACCTCTTTGCCAAGGTGAATTACAGGGACTATGAAGGAGAGCAGAGCTTTTCCTTAGAGTCATCCTCTTTTCTGGATTTTAGCATTCCTCTGCCCGAGATAACCGAAGAAAAAGTCTTTTATGGAATATACCATCGAGACGGACGGGGGATTCATCTCAATGATATCTATATTTACAAAAAAGAAGAAGGAGTAGAAGTATTAACAGATAAGCAGGTTTATTATCCGGGAGAAACAGTTACTATCATAATCGACAGCCCAGAAGCGGGCTTGATGAGGATTGATGCACCTGGATATGAGGATGAATTTACAGTTGATGGAAGCACAAGTAAGTCATTTACCCTGCCCCCGGATTTAATTGGCGGAACTTACGGCGCGAGCTGGAGCTTTTTCTCTTCGGATGAAGGGGGCTCTTTTTCAGGGGTGAGGCTGTTTGACGTGGCAGGACTGAAAGTAGTTGTCACCGAGGCCTCGCTGGATAAATCTAGGTACTCTCCGGGGGATATTATCCAGGCCCGTGTAGTTTTTGAATCAAACCAGGATGTATCCGCACAAATGAAATTGTGGATAATTAATCCGGAGGGAGATTATTCTGACGCAGGCTCAATCCAGATTTCTCTCTCATCTGCAGAACACACTATTGCCATCCAAAGCACGTCCTTTGATTCATCCTATGCGGGCATGCACAGACTGGTTTATGCGCTTTACACCCCGGATGACAAACTCATCGTTTCAGGTTCAGAGGCCTTTGACTGCGGCGGCGGAGTTGTCCTTGGAGTGAGCACTGAAAAGAGAGATTATCCTCTGGCAACAGAAGAGGTGAAAACATTCGTGAGCTTATTCGGTGATGGAGAAGCACCGCTTGCCTTATTTATTGACGATGAACAGATAAAAACAATGACAGTGGCTCTGAGCGGTGTGACAACAGAGGAGATAGTCCTTGAGTCCTCACTGCTCGACCCAGGCACATTAGGTCTGCGAGCCGAACTGCAAAAAGACAATCTCCTGAGTAGAAAAGATACTTCATTTAATTATGGGAGCTCTTTGCCCGATCTAACCCTGACCGGATTAACGTATGAGAGTGAAGCCCTTACTTACACTATAAGGGCAGATGCGGTGAATCAGGGGCTGGAGAATTCTTCTGCCACTTCAATCGCCTTTTATGAGGGTGATCCGGATGAAGGAGGGATATCAATCGGAGCAAGAGGAATAGGGGGATTAGATGCTGGAGAATCATCAGGTGTTGAAATTCAGTGGAGCGGCCAGGGAAATAGCGGAAATAGAGTAATCTATGCAGTGGTTGACAGCGCAAATTCTGTAAAAGAATTTAATGAAGAAAATAACGAAGCTTCTTTAAGCTTAAATATTCCTGAGATATTCCATGAACTCAGATTAGATAAGCCTGCTTACTCTGCCTACGAGGATATGTATATTACAACCCATATAATCAACAACAAAAACACAACTATTCTGGGAAAACTTGAGCTCATAATAATCAGTCTCTCCTCGATGACAGTTGTCTGGAATAGTAGTGAGGATATATCTCTAGCAGGGGCACCTGACCATCAGGCTCTGTCAAGTTTCTATAACTACAATCTGGGACCAAACCCGGAAGGGGAATACAGGATCACGCAGATATTGACTTTTGATGAAGATAAACTCTTTGATGAGGCTATATTTATGGTTTTAAAAACAGAGAGCGTGGCTGGTACGTTTGCCCTGGTGCCTTGTGTAATAAATTCCAATCAAGAAGAGGATGTGCTCGTTTCCGTTGACCTTCAAAACAGAGGAAATGTGAAAATAAAAGGCGGGAGCTTGAAATTAGAAATCGAGAAAAAAGATACCGGAGAGAATGTGTTTGAAACACAGATAGCGTTTGATTTAGACATTGAAGAGAGTAAAAATGTACAGGAATGGATGAAATTGATTCTGCCAGAAGGATTTTACACTGTGAAGCTTTTATTTGATGAAGAGATTCTGGATGAACAGGAACTCGAAGCAAAAGTTCAGATTGAATACACCAAGGAGGAAAGCCTGGCTCCGAGAGTCCTGATCTTGACCGGTCTCAAGGAGAAGAAGCCTGGCAAGGGAGATGAGCCAAAGGGTAAAAAAGGGAAAGACTGGATATACTATGCGCAGCTGTTCCTTATAGAACAGGCATTGGAAGAGGCAGGTGTATACTATAAGATAGAGACAAAGGCGGACGACCAGGTAAGAGAGCTTCGTTCGGGAACATACAATATCATCATGCTTCTCGATGATTCCAAAGAATTATCTCATATAGAGGAAGAGATAAAAGAGAGAGTGTGGCGGGGAGAGGGAGTAATAGGGATTCTCACGGACTCTGATTCATGGAAAAAAGATTTTATAAAAGAGGTTTTTGGAATAGAAGTAAAAGGCAAGAAAGAGCCAAAAGAAAAGAAGAAGACGGTCGAGACCTATGCCACACCGGTTAGCGCAGAGGGCGAGTTCACCCTGGAAAGCTCTTTTGTAGAGCTGCAGCCTAAAGCAGAAGAGCTCATCATAGTCGGGAATATAGACAAAGGCAAAAAACCAGCAATGACTCTGTATCATTACGGTGAGGGCCGGGCAGTTGCCTTTGGATTCACGCTGAATGCTTCGCCTGAGGAGAACTCTTACGAGGCTTTAATGCAAATACTCCTTAATTCTTTCAGCTATCTTAAGCCGCAGGAGGAGAAAGATGCAACCATATCAAGGCTTGTGCCGGTCGAGCTTACATTCCAGAATCCGGCCTCCTCAATCGCTCAAATCAAAATAGAAGAAGAGATACCTCAAGAAGTGAAACTCATCTCTGCAGAGCCAGAGCCCGATGAGAAAGATTCTCTGAGCTGGACATTCACAATGGAGGCTTCGAGTTCCAAAAACTTGAGATATGAAGTAGAACTTCCTGATTTGAAAGGTGAATATCAGTTCAAGACCAGCATAATAAAAGTGGAAGGGGAGACAGAGTTCTTGATCGATACATCTGCTCTAAGTTATTCGGTGGAAAAAACAGTGAGAGAATTGATCTCGGAGACAATAACTGAAATTGAGAGCCTCCCATTAACCTCACATAAAGATAGAGCAACGGTGAGAAAGGCGGTTAAGAGTTTAGCCGGGATTCAGAATAGAGACGAGACAAAACGTCTTGCTTATCATAAGAATCTTTTTGATACCTTATCAGCTTTGAAAGATGTGGAAGAAATAGAAACATCTGATACCACTAATATAAGAAGATCTCTCGTTGACCTGATGCTCTATTATGAGAGAAGAACTGCAGATGAGGAAAAGAAGATGGGTCTTTCCTCCGTAGTAGATTTGAAGAACTTGCGTTAGATTGAAGAAGAACCGGCGGGGAATATAGATACTAAATCTGGGGATGAAATCCTGGCTGTTTTTGAAAATTCCTGGTGGCAGGGACATACCCATGTCGTTATTACGCATAATTCCAATATTTCATCTCGAGCCCAGAGAATCGTGAAATTGATGGATGGGACAATCAAGAATAACGAGAAGTGTAACGTTTCCCATGTTTCGTAGACGTCATCAGCCTCCTATCAAGGGCTCTTATCCCTGCTGATGATGCCTATTATATCACGAAAATCCTAGCACTCTAGATGGTAACAATTTTGGGGATTAGTACAATAATCCGTACCTACTTATAGCAAGAGCTGCCAAAACATAAAAAACTAGGCATAATAGATTAGTTGAAAAATTATACATAATGATGTATATATGTATTGGAGTATAAAATGAAAAGAAGACTAAATATAACAATCGATGAAGAACTATATAAAAAAGTAAAGGCATTATCATTCTTTCGCAATCAGAGCATATCAGAAATAATCCGAACATCACTTACAGCTTGGATAAATAAAATAATAGGGAAAAAAGAAGAATTGCTTCTCTCAGCAAAAGACGAAAAAGAAATTTTGGAAATCCTTTCCTCCGATGAGTTTGTATCATCTGAAGAGACAAAGGATATTCTTAAAATATGAAATTTTTATACAGTAAAACAAGTATAAAATACCTTCAGAAGTTTGAACGAGGCGTCGTCCGTAAAATAATAGAAGCGATAGAAAAGTTGCCTTTTGAAGGCGATATAAACAAACTTAAAGGTAAAAAAGCAAAAAATATTTTTAGCCTGAGAATAGGAAAATTCCGAGTTATCTATCTTTTTGAAAAAGAGGTAATAAAAATAATAAAAATTGACACCCGCGGCGATGTATATAAATAAACGACAAGATCCTCCCATGCCAGGCTGGACTTGAGAAATCAAATCTCAATAATCACAATATCTGGATTCCACTCTTCGCTTATTATCTTTTCTTATTACGCCGGGGCCATAAGCTTTTGACTGTAAACTTTCGTAGACAAAATTATCCTTTAATTTCACTTATTTTCCCCATTAGTTGACATCTCTTTCGAATTCCTCCTCTCTTGTCCCCTGGAAAACATAATCCTCAATCTTGGCACGTCTTGTGCATTTGTCACTGTGAGGAGCGGAGAAGATTCTCCCCATGTCATTGCAAGGAACGGGGAAGATTCCTTTGCTTGTCATTGCGAGCCCCGGAGGGGCGAAGCAATCCCTTAAGAAAGGTTGGGATTGCCACGTCACTACGTTCCTCGCAATGACATATTCTATGGGATTGCCACGTCGCTACGCTCCTCGCAATGACATATAATAACGCAACTTCAGAACAAGGCATAACGTCCAGAGAAAGGCACAAAATAAAGCAAAAAAATCTTCCAAACGAGGAGACAAATGGATGAGCTAAAGAATCAACATGGGTTCACTCTGGTGGAAGCCCTTGTATCTTTCGCGCTTGTCTTTATCCTGATCACAGGAACAGCTCAACTTACCATACATTCACTTCTTGTCAAAAGGAGGGCTGATTGTAACTTAAGAGCAGCGGAATTAGCATCTTCAAAGCTTGAGTATCTCAAATCTCTTCCTTATGAAAGCGATGCATTGAAAGAAGGTTTCCAGATGGAATCCGTCAGAGGAGAAGGCCTTCTTGAGACCTTCTGGAGAGAATGGAGAATCCAAGATATTTCTTCAAGCATGAAAAGAGTGGAAATTGAAATTTTCTCCGAGAATCACCCTCAAAAAAAGCTCAGAATGGTTCTTTTTCTATCCAGGGATCTCGGATTTTAAGGAGAGGAAAGAGAGGAACAAATGCGAAAAAATTCAGAAAAAGGATTTTCCCTTATGGAGAGCATTCTCGCTCTGACGCTTTTCCTTATTGTTGTTCTTGCCAGCCTTGAGTTTTTTGGGTTTACCCGAAATATCTTTTTAAAGCTCAAGACAAAGGAAGAAACAAAAGAAGCAGCTCTCTCCGCCCTGGATAAAATGAAAACCGACCTTCTCGCCGGAGGTTCGGGACTTCTCGAGCCCATCGAGCTCGGATTACTCGAAGGAATAACCCAGAATGAAGGCACCTTGGTTATCCTCAGCAAGGAAATAAATTTGACTCCCCTCAATGACTTTCTCGAAGGGCAGACAAGAATCCGGCTCCAAAGCGCCAACGAGCTCAAAAAAGGAAGAGAGATCTGCATTTTTGACGCCCATAAAGGGGAGGTCAAATCCATATCTAACGCGGACAAAGAAAGCGTAGTCCTCTCTTCTCCTTTGAATTTTTCTTTTCTAAAGGAAAAAACTCAAGTTTGCCTTCTGAAAAAGATTTCTCTCTTCCTTGAAAAGGATAAACAAATTCTCAGAAGAAAGACTAATGCCAGCCCTGCCCAGCCTCTTTTAGAAGATGCAATCTTATTTGCTTTTAGCTATGAAAAAGCCTCAAACCTGGCGAGACTGCATCTTGCTCTCACGTCAAACAAGGAGAAAAAATATGAAATTTCGGTGTTTCCCAAGAATGCAGCTCTGGCATTCAGACGCTGATTGGAACGATCGCCTGAACGCTAACCAGAAAGCTGACCAGAAGCAGCAATGGCAACCCTGCATTGACCAGAAGAGAAAAACCAGGAAAGGCGTTATGACTCTTGTTTCCGTATTTCTTTTTTTTATCTTTTCCACGTTGGGATTAAGCATGCTTTATTTTTCTCAAATCTATCTTAAATTAAGCGCTTATAAAAAAAACTCGACACTCCTCGATTATGCTTCTGAGAACGGAATAAAGCTTGGCTTCGATCATCTTCTCAACTTGCTTTCTCAGACGATGACTCCCTCCCTTCTTTCCCCCCAAGAATCTATTGAACTCAGAGAAGATACAATAAACAAGGGTTCAGAAATAGTGGAAAAGCTCCTCGGGTCGCGCCTTCCGTTCCAGAATTCCCAGGTTTGGGAACACCTCGGATGGGAAAGCATAACAAATTTTTACTTCGAAAAAATTGAGGAAAAAGAAGATTATTTCCATGCTACCTACAAAACGGAGATTTCATCAAAAGGAAAAATAGAAAATTTTAACCAGGCCAGGGAATCCAGCCTCGAAGCTAGGTTGGGAATTTTCGCCGGCAACCTCCCTCTTCCGTACATCCCTTTACTTGTGGACAAAAAACTTGATCCAGATCAGAAAAATGATTTTATGGAAAAGAATAAAATAGACTTTCTCCCTTCAGAAAAGAATCTCATCTCTCCTCAAATAAGCTTCGCTGAAGGAGATCTAATTCCCAAAGATGCAAATGCCCAGGTGCAAAAAGCCCTGAAAATAAAATTCTTTCACCCGCAGAATCTTTTCAACCTTCGCCTTCGGGCCATCCTGGGCCTGGAAGAGACAAACGAGCCTGTTCCAGACGGAGTTTATTTAATCAAAGACGACATGGGCCTGGGAGGGATTTATGTCCAAGGAGATTTGGAGGAAATGGTCACGGCTGTCGAAGAGAACTTCCAGGTCGTATCATTTCTTACCGAGCAGGGCTGCTGGATTCTCAAGTTCAGCCCGTCAAAGAGCAAAACGATTTTTTCTACACCCGAGGAAGTCTTTTATTACGATCTTATCCCCCTGGGTATAATCATCGTCAACGGTAAGATCAATTCGCTCGGCGGAGGGGTGGTGGATCCTTCAGGCCAAGTCATCCTGGTCACGGAAGAAGAAATCCCCTCAATTCTCAAAGGCGTAAATTTGACAATTATCTCCTCGGATAAAATCACTCTTTCCTCCCACCTTATTCACCAGGGCGTCAAATGGATAGATAAAGTGCCCTATGTTAAAGATTCAAATTCCCAATTGATTATTTTTGCAACGGGAAAGGATTTCCTGGAAAACACCGAAAGAGAGGGAAAAATAATAATTGATAAAGACTCTCCCCAGGAGATAAAAATTCAAGCATCCCTTACTGCCGCTGATAAAGGTTTTTCTGTGGAGGGGAAGGGAAAAACTGTTCATATCTTAGGAAGCCTCCATGCCTCGGATTACACATCTAACGGAAACAAACTAACGTTCACGTTCGACGAGCGGCTTTTGGAGGAGAATGATCTTGTCCAGAATGCACCGAAAACAGCCACGCCTGTTCTTTGTCTTTCTTTTTTTAAACCTATGGAGTGGAAGGAATTCTAAATGAAAAACAAAAAGATAATCTACTACGAGAGTTGGAAAAGAGGATTTTCACTCGTGGAGGCACTTGTGGCCTTTTTCGTCCTGGGCATCATTCTGGGCCTGGCTTCAACTTCATTCCTGAACCTTGCCCCTAAGTACAAGCTTAATAGTGCTGTTCGGGAAATAAACTCCCGCCTGAATTATGCCAGGTATAAGTCCATATTCGAGGGAGTAAAAGTCAGGATCAAATTTGACCAACACAGCTACGCCATCGAAACATATGATGAGGAGCAGAATGAATGGAAAAGAGAGCGAGAATACTTTCTCGATGGGGTAACCCTTCAAGCCAACAACAGCCCTACGTTCCATCCGGTGGGAACCGTGTCCAATTTAGCCTCTATCTACATCTCGAATTCATGGGGAAAGCATAAAATAACGCTTGCCATTTCAGGAAGGATAAAAATTATCCAGCTTTAAACTGCAGAAAACTACTGGCTTTCGATAGAGGGCGATTTTGGCTTTAAAAGGTAGCTTTCAAGGCAATATTTAAAGCAAAAACCTTGACAGATATGTATATTTTATGCATATCTATGCATATGAGGACAACAATAAACATCGATGAGAAGATTCTTAACAGAGCTTCCGAGTTGGCAGGAATCAAAGAGAAAACATCATTGGTCAGGCTTGGATTGGAAGCCCTGATTTCTCTTGAAAGCAGCAAGAGACTTGCAAGATTAGGAGGAAGCGAGAAATCCATTCGGTCTATTCCAAGAAGAAGGTCAAGAAAAAAGTAGCTATGGTCCTGATTGATACTTCTATTTGGGTGTCTCATTTTAAAGACGGAAACCATCAACTCGAGGCACTTTTGATGAAGGGGAAAGTTGTCTGTCATCCTTTTATAATTGGTGAGCTGGCTTGTGGTAATCTCAAAAATAGGAAAGAAATACTTTCGCTTTTAGAGGCACTTCCAACGGCAACAACTGCAGATCATAAAGAAGTATTGTACTTTATTGAGCAACATCAATTAATGGGAATCGGTCTTGGCTACGTTGATGTCCATCTTTTGGCCTCTGCACGTCTATCAAGAATTCGGTTTTGGACGAGGGATAGAAAGTTAATGGAAGCTGCTGTAAAATTAAATGCTTCCTACAAGTAAGTCCGCTTCTTTGCAGAGCTAGTGTTCTATCTTGTTAGGCCAGAAGTAAGTCAAATTATAAAAGTATCAAAAGTCTGAATCTACTTATTTAAAAGTAATACGTTAATATTTAAAAGGTGGGTTTGATGAATTAAATCCCTACAGAAGAAATGCGCAATATTTTTCGAGAAACACGTTTCAAGAACCTATTTTTTTTCGAATACGATTTTGCCGTCAATGATAGTGTAGACGACTTCTGTTTTCAGGATTTCATCCGCTGGGATTTCAAGCAGGTTGCGGTCAAAAACAGTGAGGTCAGCAAGCTTTCCTGCCTCTATAGAACCTCGAATATCATCCTCAAAGGCAGCATAGGCATTATTAATAGTGTAAGCCTTGATGGCTTCCTCGACAGATATGCGCTGCTCAGGAAACCAGCCTCCCTCTGGAGAGCCTTTCACTGTTTTCCTCGCCACTGCAGCATAAATCAGATATTTGGGATGCATGTGGTAGAGAGCTGCGCTTGTTCCAGGCCAATCCGAGCCAAAGCTCAGGATGGCTCCGTTATCCAAGAGCGACTTAAAGGCATAAGCTCCCTTGCATCTCTCATGTCCGATTCTCTCTTCCATCCAGCGCATATCGTCAGAGATATGGTAGGGATTCACCTCAGCGATGACATTCAGGGCTTTGAATCGTGGAAAATCCTGAGGTCTTATGACCTGGGCATGGATAACCCTGAAGCCTTTTAAATCAACTCCTTCCTTCTTCAGCCGCTCGTAAAGGTCGAGCATCTCAGCCACGCCCCTCGTTCCGATGGCATGGACATTGGGAATAAAACCAGCTTCCAAGCCCTCTTTGATGAGCTCATACATTTTCTCCATGTTACGAGTTTTGTACTCAGGATCATCAGAGGTGTGGCGGCGCCAGTGGCCGTAGTTACCGGGCTGGTCATCGTACGGTTCGAAGAAAAGAGCGCTGTGGGTTCCCATGATGCCGTCGATGTAACCTTTCAAAGCACCGTAGCGCAGCCAAGCATCCTTCTTTTTTGTCTTAGGGTGAAGACCCATGGTGATGCCTTCTTCTTTCAGTTTGGCACCGCGGGAGAGGTCAGACCTCAGCCAGACCCGGCAGGTCAGCTCCCCGTTTTCCTGGAGTTCGATGAAGCGCTCAGTTTGATCCGGCCTCTCGATATCATGGATTTCAACTATACCTGATTCCCTCAAGGCCCGGAGAGCAGCCCGGTTCTCATTCAAAAGCCTCTTATGAGATTTTGGCTTCCTCGCCTTAACCATTCTATCAAAGGCAGGAGAAGGCCGGAAAATTATTCCCGACGGTTCGCCGTCCTCACCTACTTCCATCCCTTCGACAATTTCTTTATCCAGACCTGACGCCCGGAGGGCCGCTGTGTTGGCCAGCCACTCTTTAAAATCATAGCGGCAGAGAAAACTGGGATTATTCGGCGTCAAATCATCTATCATGGCTCTGCTGGGACGCCATAATGCCTCTTTCTCCGACTTTTTTTCTCCAGCATCTGATAGAGCCCACTTTTCATAGGCACCCCAGAGCCCCCGGGTTATCCATTCACCATCATCCAGGATTCCAACAACTCTCCGAACCTCCTTTCTCAATCCTTCCTCATCAGAAACAGTCATTAAATTCGCGTCAATTATCAGAGCTCCAGCCCCGTTAAAATGGACATGGCCGTCGATAATTCCTGGGGTGACAAATTTTCCCGCTAAATCAATAGATTTGGTCTTATCTCCTATGTATTTCCCTACTTCACTGTTTTGTTCACAAACAGCCGTAATCTTGTTTCCGGTGATGACCAGAGCGCAGGATTCAGGATTATCAGGGTCAGCAGTATATATAACTCCGTTGAATAAAACGAGGTCAGCCGGTGGATAGGCCTGTTGAGGAGAAGTCTTTCGAGCAACCGAAGGATAAGTCTGCCGGCCTGTTGGACCGTACGTACTTTGACAGTTTGAGAATATCAGGAGAAAAGCCACCATAATTAAAGCTATCATGAGAAAAGTTCCGGCAGAAGAAAATTTAGTTTTAAAACTTCTCATTATTCCTCCTCAAGAATTACTACTTATCTCGATGTCACGTTTAACCAAAGTGAAATCGATTATATTCATGAAAAGCATACCTGTCAAAAAATATGGTCTATTAAGATTAACCAAACTAGCAAGACCGGCCGGACTAAAAAATACATCCTCATACATTCTTATTTAAAGCTAAGCATATCACGCTTCTGCGAATCATTTTTTATATTCATTCGGTGGGCTTGATAAATCAAGCCCCTACATCAAACCAATCCTTTTAAAGATCAATCATATATACGGATTAAGATGTCATTTAGTTTAGGTGAGGACTTATATGATTTTTAAATGACAATAGATAAGGTCTATGAATAGATTCTTAATTGATTATATTCATCAAAAGCAGGTCTATCAAAAAATGATGTTTGAATAATTTGAAGGAAAGAGAAACCGGGAGGGCTCTTTTTATGCGCTTTGAGCCAGAAAGTGTTCTGAGACGTTAATATCATATTTAAAAGGGTCCAAGGTTTTTACGATTTTCTTTTTAAACTTATCAGTTTTAGGGTCTTTCTCTGCCAGGTCGATAATTCTGCCGTCTATCTTATTGCCATCCTTATCAGCAATAATCTTCACTTTAGGGCAGGTCATATAAGCCACATCCGGGTTTGTCTCCATCACGATGCCCCATTCCTCGGTGTCAAGGACGACAAGCGAACCGATAGGATAGATTCCTATCATGTCGGCGAAAACCTTGAGCAAGATGGCGTCGAATTCTGTTCCTATTTTCTCCAGCATCCAGCTTGTGGCTTCTTCTCTAGTTGCGGTCTTCTTTCTATATGGTCTTTCGGTCGTTACAGCGTCAAAAAAATCGCATATTTTAACAATTTTACTGAAGAAATCAGTATGATTCTTTTTCCAGTATTTGGGATATCCGCCCCCCTCAAGGTTTGCCCAGATGTGGTGTTCCATGGCTACATTAATGGCAGTTACCGGAAGAATACTCAATTCTTTAAGGCAAGCCAGCTTCTGAGCACCTTGCCACGGATGAGTCTTTATTATATCAAATTCATTATCGTCGAGCTTACCCGGTTTATTCAGAATCTCTTCAGGAATCTCTACTTTTCCAATGTCGTGAAAAAAAGCGCTTACTCCTAAGTCTACCAATTCTTTTCTTTCAAGACCTAATCTTCTCCCAAAACAAATAGACAAAACGGTTACATTAGTCATATGATTGAGAGTGTATTCATCATAATTTTTTATGCTTGTTAAGCCTATCATGAAAGATTCATTCTGACTTACAAGATTAATTATGGACTGCATCAATCTTCGAGTGGTTTTTAGATGGACCCTTTTTTTCTGTTTTTCTCTCTCGACGACTTCTTTCAGGTGGGTTATGCTCTTGAAAAAGACGTTTATGGCTGAATCCTGAAGTTGCTCTTCTCTCACGCCCCCGGTCACTTCAAAAGGATGGATCTTCTCCAAAAATATATGGCCTATTCCCTTCTTATTTAATGCCGCCTTGAAATCTTCGAAAGGGTTCTCTTTTATTACCTCTTCATCTATAAAAAGAATAACAAACTGTGTCAGTTCACCCTCACTCAAGCCAGGTTCGAAGCCAAGCGTCCCTATCTCCTTTTCTCTGAATTCATCAGCTAAGAATTTAAAATTGTGGTAGCTGCTAAAATCAAATTTGACTCTAGAGTTGTTGAAAAATAAAGTATGTTCCCGGAACTGGAATACGGCCTTCCCTTCTTTTTTTAGGATATTTCGAATTAAGTTGAAGAGAAGATCAAGCTGCCCGATGAAAGTAAGATTATTGGGCTCATAGATTTGAGCGACCTTCATAGCTGAGGAAAGACGGATAAATATCTCCTCTATTATCTTAGCTAAAGATTTCTTAGCTCCCTCGATGTAATCCTTACTTACTTTCTGATCTTTTTCTTCCATAATTAAGAACCCTGCTCTTCGTTGCTGTCTTCTTTCGGCTCTTCTTTGGTTTCTTCTTCTGGCTCTTCCTCTGATGCTATTTTCCCAAGCGCATATTTACATGCATTGCGAATTGCTTTATTTCGAATCTTAGTCCCCTCCTTAAGTATATCCGCAGCCTCAGGAATGGCCATTACTCCCAGGGCAGAAACCGCACAGAGGCGAGTTTCGTTCGTCTTATATGGGAAGAAAATCTTCCTTTTTCCCAAAATGGACCGGAGGAAGGCACTAACTTCTCCGCTTTTAGTGCTTGCTAAAAATAATAGAATAGCTTCTTTCTCCCGCTTGCTTTTTTCCCTGAAATCCTTCTCGTGGGCCATCTGCTTAACATAATCTAATGTAGCGTCATCTCCAAGATATTTAAGGTTCCTGAGAGCTGCTGTGCGAATTTCTGTATCCTTATCAGAAAGAAATCTCAACAGGATCTTATTGGAAGCTTCATCTCCAGATTTTCCAAGGGCATGGATAACATCAAGCCTTATTGCTTTATCCGGATGATTAACGAAATCTTCAAGATGGGCTATTTCCGTTTTTTCGCTTATAGTCGCCAATATACTTAAAATTTCCCTTGTCAGAGAAGCTGACTGGTCACGGGCAAGGTTGAGAAAAGAGTTTAAGTCCTGTTTTCCGATTTTTTTCAAAAAATTTAAAGCCTTCTGCCGGGAAAAGGGAAATCTTGAATCCTCCCAAATCGCGGCAACAACCGGAAAAGCGCCGGCACCCAGATTTTCCAGATATCCGAAGAAAGTGTCAAAATCTGTGACCCGTCCCTCCGAGTATATCTTTCTCAAGTTAGCGATAGAGTCAGGCGCTTTAGCATTATCCGAGATTCTCCCCAGCAATTTCGCTCTTTCTTCAGATTTAGCAGAGATAGTTTTCTTTAACTCTTCAATCCTTTTTAGAATTGATAAACCCAGTGAAAAGTCACTTTCTTCCAGGACTATTTGGTGGCATTCAGCAAGGACGTCTGAAATAGCCGCGAATTGCTCCTCTTTTTCTTCACAAAAGAGGAGTTCAAAGAGCAAAGATATTAGCTCAGCCATATGAGGAGTTTTCCGACTCTCTGAGATCATGGACGCAATCTCAGGGATTTCATCCTTGCTTACAGCACTCACCGTAGTACCAGCAACTATGCCCGCTCCAGGGCCCTCTCCTTCGTCTTCTCCCTCTCCCTTTTCTCTTCCCTCCTCTATTCCCAAACTAAGGCTTTTTTTAAAGAGTTCTTCATCATCAGGGGTCATCTCCACCTTCCCCTTTCCAAATCCCATTTTATCAAAAATGCTTATTTCTTCTGTCGGTTCTCCGATATCCTGGTCAAGAAATTCATCAATGGAATAATATCTTATATAAACAAAATTCTTTTCCCAAATAGAGTTAACAATATCAGCATCTTCTGCAGGAAGGTCAGAAACTTCACTTATGACCCTAAAAAATTCATGAAGCTCTCCTTTATCCAGGCCCTTATGAAAAGATAACTCTCTTAGCCCATCTCTATAAAATAGAAAGGGAAGGCTTTTCCTTCTTTCCTCACCCTGGAAGACTATTTCTCCCTTGTAAGAAAAGCTGAATTCTCCCACCTCTATTGATAATTCTTCATATTCGTTAAGGAATGCTCCTATCTGGTTATTAAATAGATCTATAGATTTTGCAACAGAGGGATTTTCTGGAGGATAGAGCTTTGTCAGAGAGAAAGATTTTTTAAAAAACTGGATAACATTCCCGGCCTTTTTAACTTCAACAGGATCTGCCTTGGGCTTCTCTTCCTCTAGCTCGGGTTCCTGTTGTTTTGCCTGGGGTTTTCCTTCGGCTACCGTGGGTTTCTCTTCATCTATCTGGGGTTTCTCTTGCTCTGACTGGGGTTTCTGTTGCTCTTGCTCGGGTTTCTCTTGTTCTAGCTCGGGTTTCTCTTGTTCTAGCTCGGGTTTCTGTTGATCTGCCTTGGGCTTCTCTTCCTCTGCCGTATTTTTTTGGTCTTTGAAATTTTCTGGGTCCATTTCCAGAACTCTTTTAATACAGGTTATTATTTATTTTTATTCAAACGCAATACTTCATTTAAAGGGAACACTTCTCTTAGCCAAACCCTGTCCCTTTTTCTCATAATTCCTCAATATTTTAAACCATTTCTTAAATTTTGTCATCTTTTATCTCTTAGATATTCATTGCAGGGGCGTGATTTACCTAGTGTAGAGGCTTGATTTATCAAACCCACATTTTTAATCATTCTAAATAAAAGAGGTGGGCTTGATGAATCAAGCCCCTACAAAAAGAAAACCAGAAAACATATGACAAAAAAAATAAAAAAGTAAATTTGATATTGAATAATTAATTGGTATATATTTAGAAAACCGGTGCATATAAAATCATTTTATAAAGAAGGAAAATCACGTTATTAGGAAGGAAAATCACGTTATTAGGAAGGAAAATAATGTTTTCAGGAAGGAAAATCACGTTCTCAGGAAGAAAAATCATGTCATTGGGAAGGAAAATTATGTTTCCAGGAGGGAAAATCATGAAAAAGAATATTCCTGTATCATTCTTGATTTTTATCTTTGTTTTCATCTTTCTATCAAGTCTCCCCCTTTCGGCTCAAGAGCCCTATAAGCTGCCGCCCAAAGAGGTGGTAGATATCGTGGATACACTTCCTTCACCCCGCACTACTATTAGCCCAACCGGCGATTTAATGCTCCTTGCAGAATACGGACCCATGCCTTCTATTGCCTACATGGCTCAACCCATGCTCAGGCTGGCGGGGATGAGAATTACACCGTTGTATAACAGCCGCCAGCAAACAACTTTTTACACAGGCCTCACAATCAAATCGATAAAAGACGGGTCAACAAAGCGAATCGCTCTTCCCAAAGGGGCAAAGCTCGGTTATCCCGAATGGTCTGTTGACGGCTCCCGGATAGCTTTCTCACGCTACACAGAAGAAGGAGTTGAACTATGGGTAGCTGACACAAAAACCGGAAAGGCAAAAGCTCTTACCGGACCAATAATCAATTCAACCATAAGCTCTGGTTTTACTTGGCTTCAAGACAACCGCCATCTCCTGATCTACACGATCCTGGAAAACCGCGGAAATCCTCCCCGGGAACCAGAAGTCCCGGTCGGCCCCAATATACAGGAGACAAAGAGGAAATTCTCCAAGGTATGGACCTACCAGGATCTTTTGAAAGACGCCTATGATGAGAAGCTGTTCGATTATTACACAACATCTCAAATAGTGGAAATAGATGTCGTCTCGGGCAGCAGCAGAAAGATTGGCGGTCCAGGCATATACCGTTATGCCGATCAATCCCCGGACGGAAATCTACTGCTCGTATACAGGATAAAAAAACCTTACTCTTACAGCGTCCCTTATTACTCTTTCGCCCATACTCTAGAAATATGGGACAGAGATGGTAAGCTAATCCATCTTCTGGCCGATCTCCCCTTAGCCGATGAAGTCCCTGTGAGGGGAGTTCCGACGGGTCCGAGGTCTGCAGGATGGAGGGCGCTCAAGCCAGCCACCCTTATCTGGGTCGAAGCTTTGGACGAAGGGAATCCTGAAAAAAAAGTCCCCCACCGGGACAAACTCATGACTCTTTCTTTTCCCTTTAAAGAGCAGCCGAAAGAGATTTTGAAAATTCAGCATCGTTATTCAGAAATCTCATGGCTAAAACCAGAAGGAAAAGCCTTCCTTGAAGAACGCGACTGGAAGAGAAGATGGAGAACCACTTATCTTATCAACGTTGACGCTCCGGATAAGGCTCTAAAAAAAATATTTGACCTAAGCACCCAGGACCGCTACAACGACCCCGGCAGCCCTGTTCACACCATAACTCCTGCAGGAGAACGGATCCTCCTTCAGGATAAGGACGCAATTTATCTCTCCGGAAGCGGCGCTTCCCCCAAAGGGGACAGGCCTTTTCTTGACAGGCTAGATCTAAAAACGATGGAAAAGAAGAGACTATTCCAGTGCAGCGAAGGAAGCTATGAGACTTTTGTGGACTTTGCAGGAAAATCCAGGAATCAGATCATTACCAGGTACGAATCTGAGACCGAGCCTCCCAATTATTATCTTTTCAGCCTGAGAAGGAAGAAGAAGGATGCCCTTACAGACTTTAAAGACCCTGCACCGCAGCTCGGAGGCGTGAAGAAGCAGCTTATAAAGTATACAAGGGAAGACGGAATAGAGCTTTCCGGAACTCTGTATTTGCCCCCAGGATACAAAGAAGGAGAGAAGCTGCCGCTTGTGATCTGGGCTTATCCCCGTGAATACAGCAGCCGCGGGGTCGCAGGACAGGTAAGAGGCTCGCCTCACCGGTTTACATTTTACAGAAATTACTCACAGCTTTTCTTTGTAACACAGGGATACGCTCTTCTCGATGAGGCTCAAATGCCTGTAGTCGGGGACCCAAAAACCATGAACGATACTTTCGTCGACCAGATCGTCTCGAACCTGAAAGCAGCCATTGACAAGCTGGATTCGATGGGCATCATTGATCCCGAGCGCGTAGGCGTGGGCGGACACAGCTACGGGGCTTTTATGACAGCCAACCTGCTGGCACACTGCGATCTTGCAGCAGCAGGGATTGCCCGAAGCGGCGCCTACAACAGGACCCT